>ERZ651768.35-NODE-35-length-93882-cov-4.986216_pt1 | contig 93882 bp, 65 predicted proteins | sample MGYA00514754_ERZ651768 | MGnify/ENA metagenome assembly ERZ651768
ACATCCCCACGCTCGTTCGAGAGGAGATCATCCGTGAACCACGACACCATCGGATCTGGCAGGCGCTTTCAGTTGATCGTTTTCACCGTTGTCCTGGTGGCGATGTTCGGTGCCGCCTACGCGTTGCCGGTGCTGCAAGCGACGGGTGGCTCCCCGGCCAACGTGGTTCTGCAGGCGGCGAATTCACAGGACGCCGAGACGGCTGAAAAGCGCGCCCTCACCGCCGACGACTACACGAGCTGGCGCAGCATCAGGGGCCAGCAAATCTCGGACGATGGCAAGTGGGTGGTCTATGGATTGCGGTTCGACAACACGCGGGCCAATGAGGCCAAGCCTGTGCTGTTCATTCTCAATCTTGAGAGCGGCAACGAGGTCGAGGTCGAGAACGCCACCGGCGGCGAGTTCTCTAAGGACTCGCTGTGGATCGCGTACAACATTGACCCGAGCGGTGGAGGTGGGGGCCGTGGTGGACGCGGTCGGGGCGGCGAAATCGAGGAAGCGCAAGGGCATCGGTTCGGCCAGGGCGGCCAGGGACGTGGCCGAGATGACAGCGAAGACGAGCGGCGGCGCACAGAGCTGCGCAATCTCTCTACTGGTGATGTGCGCTCGTGGCAGGATATTCAGTCGTTCACTTTCTCGGCTGACTCAACGCATTTGATTCTTCGCCGGAACCCGCGCGGTACCCAGACATTGGTTGTCGTTGAAGGCCAGGGAGGGGGAACCGGTGACAATAGGCCCGAAGTCCCGGGCGGCGTCGACGTAGTCGTTCATGATCTGACGACGGGGCGCGACCAACTCCTTGGCAGCGTTGGTCACATCTCTTTTAATAGAGACGGTGATCTGCTCGCTTACACCGTCGACGCCGTGGTGCAGGACAGCAACGGCCTGTTCGTCCTCGATCTTGCCAACGGGCGGATAAACCCACTCGACAATGGAGCGGCGACCTACAGCCGGCTGACGTGGAACGAGGAGGGCACCGCACTGGCGGTGCTCAAGGGTGAAGCGGTTGGCGACATTCGAGAGCGCGCCAACGTCCTGATCGCGTTTCCCGACGTCGGCGCGGCGATCGGTGCTGGTGCCGCTGATGGGGCGCTGGCGGCTCCCGTTGTTCTCGATCCTTCCGCCGCGGATGGCTTCCCCGAGGGTTGGGTGGTCAGCGAGCGCGGCGCGATGAGCTGGAGCAACGACAACACGCGGGTCTTTTTCGGCATGAAGGAACAGGTTGCCGACCCAAGCGACGACGAAGAAGAAGGCGACGACGTTGCCAACGTCGACATCTGGAACTCCTCCGACGAGCGCATCCAGTCGCGGCAGATGCGGCAGGCCAACACCGATCGAAACTTTACCTACCGGCAGGCATTCGATGTTGCCGAGGGCAGCTTCGTCGAGCTGGCCGACGAGACCATGCGCGACCTCGAGATCGCGCAGGAAGGCAAGTGGGCGGTCGGTCGCGACGGCCGCGCTTATATTAGCGATTTCATGCCGGCCACCGCCGACATTTATCGTGTCGATACAACCACCGGCGATCGCACGCTGATGCTTGAAAACCACCTCATCGGCCCCCACGTGTTCGGCATCTCGGCCGATGGCCGCTACTACCTGTACTGGGACAACGACGAGGTACAGGCCTACGACCTCGATGCTGGAACAAGCAGCACGCTAGGTGGCGGTACGGCGCCCAGCTTCAGCAACATGGAGTTCGACCGCGCTGGTCCCAGGCCCTCGTACGGTGTTGCCGGCTATGCCGAGGACGGCAGCGGCGTCATCATGCAGCACCGCTACGACCTCTGGGTGCTGCCATACGATGGATCGGACGCCCAGAACCTCACCAACGGTGTCGGTGCAGACAACGACATCCGCTTCCGCTACGTTCAGACCGTGCCTGACGATGAGCCCGGCGGTGGTGGGCGTGGCGGCGGTGGGCGCCGTAAGATCGATCTTTCTGAGCCGATCACTCTGTCGGCGTACGGCCAGTGGACAAAGCAGGCAGGCTTTTACGAGCTCGACGGCGCCGATTTGAGCGAAATTGTCTACGAGGACGCGTCGTTTTCGACGCCACGTCGCGCCGCCGACGCCGAAACGTTCCTGTTCACGCGCCAGACGTTCGTCGAGTTTCCGGACCTGCGTGTCTCCGGGCCGGACTTCGCCGACTCCCGTGCGATCACCGACGCCAACCCGCAGCAGGCCGAGTTCAGCTGGGGCCGCCGCATCCTGTTCGACTTCGAGAACAACGACGACGTGCGGCTGCAGGGCATCTTGGCGCTGCCCGACGATTACCAAGAGGGCGAGAAGCGCCCGATGATTGTCACCTTCTACGAGAAAAACTCGCAGAATCTGCACCGCTACTCGTCGCCGTCGTACATGGGCGGCATGGGCTCATCGCCGATCCAAGCGGTGAGCGAGGGTTACCTCACGATGTTGCCCGACGTCCACTTCCGCACCGGCGCCTCGCATTCCGACATGCTTGAGTGCGTCGAGGCCGCGGTGCGCAAGGTAATAGAAATGGGCTACGTGGATCCGGAGCGTATCGCCGTTACCGGACACAGCTACGGCGGCGAGGGCGCCGCTTTCATCGGCGTCCGCTCGGACCTGTTCGCCGCCGTCGGCATGGGCGCCGGTGTGACCGATCTGTACTCGGATTTCAACCAGAATTGGGGCTGGACGTACGACATCGACGGCGGCAGCGGCAACAACGGCCACGGCTACTATCTGTTCGGCCAGGGTCGTGAGGCGGTCACGCCGTGGGAGAACCCCGAACTCTACCGCTTCGAGTCGGCGATCACCCATGCCCCCGACGCCAAGCAGCCGTTCCTGATCATGCACGGCACCGACGATCCGACCGTAGCTTTCCAGAACGGCCTCGGCTTCTACAATGCCCTGCGCCTCAACGGCAAGACCGCGATCATGCTCGCCTATCCGGGTGAGGGGCATGGCCTTCGCCGCATGCCCAACCGTCGCGATCTGACCATCCGCTACTTCGAGTTCTTCAACCACTACCTGAAGGACGCGCCAGCGCCGGAGTGGATGACGGAGGGCGTGTCTTTCTTGGATAAAGTTGGGAGATAGATGACACGTTTGGCACCGTGTGGGATCGGGCTTCTGGTTGTCGTGTTGTTGTTGGTTGCTTGCAACCCTGTAAATCTCCAGCCAGCGGACACCATATTGCATGGAGGCAATATTGTTACGCTCGATTCCGGGTTACCGGTGGCCGAAGCAGTGGCTGTGCGCGGTGGTCGTATCGTAGCGGTTGGTAGCGATGCCGAAGTCCTGTTGTTCAGTGGCCCCGAAACTGAGGAGATCGACTTGGGTGGCCGCAGCGTCATTCCAGGTCTTGCTGACAACCACTTTCACGGTGTCGGTGGTGGGGACGGGGTAGACCTTTCGGAGGCGCGAACGCTTCGGGAGGTGCTCCTGAAAATCGCCGACCGCGTCAGTGATAGCGAACCCGGTGACGTCATCCTGACCAACAGTGACTGGCATGAAGGGCAGCTCGTAGAGCAACGATTGCCTTTGCGTGACGACCTCGACACCGTAGCTTCCGATCACCCTGTTGTGGTTGTGCGTGGTGGCCACGAATACGTGCTCAACAGTTCGGCGCTACGTTTCTGGGGAATCGACGAGTCGACACCTGCACCGGAAGGGGGCCGTATTGGCCGGTATCCTGACGGACGCCTGAACGGAGAGCTTGTCGATCGTGCCAAATCATTGGCCCAAGTCTCACGGCCGCCGGGCCGGGCCGCAGGTGGTGACAGGCTGCAAGCTCTTGCTGAGGAGCACCGAGAGCTCAATGCTGCTGGGTTGACCAGCGTGCGATACGCAGGTGCGTCCCCAGCCGTCTACGAGCAGCTCAGAGAATTACAGCGTCGTGGTGAGCTCACGGTCCGTGCGAGCGTTCTATTTCGTGTGCCTTCACAACCTGAACGGGTCGACGAGATACTTTCCGGCTGGAGCGTAGGTCCGGACGATGGCGATTATTGGGTCCGCGTGAGCGGTATCAAGCTTGGCGTCGACGGTGGTTTTGAGGGAGGCTGGATGACAGAACCTTATGAAGAGCCCTGGGGCGACGGTGGGACCTTTCGCGGGTTGCAAACGGTACCGAGCGACGCGTACGTCGGGACGGTAATTGAACTCAACCGAAAAGGTTGGCGTGTTGCCACCCACGCGGTGGGTGACGCGGCGATCGATCTCGTTCTTGAGGCCTACGGTGCTGCTAATGCCGACCGTCCGATTACCGGCCGGCGTTGGGTCATTGAGCATGCCTTCGTGCCTCGTTCCGATCAGTTCGATCGGATAAGAGAACTCGGAGTGCTGATTTCTGCACAGGATCACCTATATGTTGCCGCCCCAAGCCTGGTCCATTACTGGGGCCGGAAGCGGGCTGAATGGGTGACGCCGGTACGGGCTTACCTGGACGCCGGGATCCACGTCTCCACTGGAACGGACGCCCCGGTGATTCCCTACAACCCGTGGTGGACACTCTTCCATTTCAGCACCCGTAACACGATCAGCGCTGGGATTATGGGGTCAGACCAAGCGGTGAGTAGGGAAGAGGCTCTGCGGCTAGCCACGGTCGAAAACGCCTTCCTTACTTTCGAGGAAGAATCGAAAGGTGTCCTAACGGTGGGTATGCTGGCCGATATGGTGGTGCTTGAGGATGATTTCCTGACTATTGCCGACGAAGGCATCGAGGATATGCGTGTGCTTTGCACCATCGTCGATGGAAGAATCGTCTACCGCGATCCGGATTGGTAGGGTCAAGCTAAAGCCAGAAGAATCCCGGAAAGAACTATTCCTGACGAGTGAGCCCGTTTCTTTCCTCGATGACCCAAGCTGCGATCGCCCGTACCTGCTCGAGATCTAGTTCGGCTCCAAACGGCGGCATGCCTTGGCCTGCACGCTCGCCCGCTAACACGATTTGCTGATAGCGATCGTAGATTTCTGGTTCGGAGTAGCGCAGGTCGGGGAGCGTCGTCCCGCCTCCATGACACTGCGCGCACCAAGTATTAAAGAGTTCAAGTCCTTGGGCGAGTGTGGCTGTGTCTGGCGTTTGCTCGATTTGGCTGGGAGCTTCTCGTTCCGGTAGCCGCCCGGCTGAGACGGCTGCTTTGTCACCGCCGAGCGCAAAAGCAAAGATCTTCCCCTCGTTTCGTGATCGAACAGCGAATGCACCACCCCAACCAGCCATTACCGCGATGTACTGTGTTCCATCGATTTCGTATGAAACCGGTCCCGCGAGAATGCCCGTACGTGCCCAGCTTTGCCACAACATCTTCCCGTCGGTGGCGCGGTAGGCGATGAAGTCACCAGTGGCGGTGCCTTGGAAGACTAAATTCCCAGCTGTCGAGAGCGTTCCGCCGTTCCAGTAATTGTCGTAATCGACCTGCCAGACAGGTTCCTGGGCGACGGGATCCCAGGCAACAAGATGGCCGTCATCGGGAAAGGTGTAGCCTTCTAGGCTACGACGCGTGCGCGCGGCTGCTAGCCAGGTATTTTCGCGAAACTGCCAGCGTGGTAGGTGCTCCCAGGCGATTGCGTTGTCCTGGGCCGGTATGTAGACCAGCCCTGTGTCGGGGTTAAATGACATTGGTTGCCAATTGTGGCCGCCGAGTTGAGCTGGGCGGATAAAGGCAGCTTCGTTCTCATAACGGGCCCCAGGAATTTCGATGGGCCGACCGGTTTCAGGATCGATACGATCGGCCCAGGTCACCGTGACGTAGTTATCAGCTGAAAGAAACTCGCCAGTCGCGCGATCAATGACGTAAAAAAAACCGTTCTTCGGCGCCTGCATAATGACCTTGCGCATTTCGCTGCCGCGCCCGTCAGAACTTGGAATCGAAAGGTTAGCGAGAATCATCTGTTGGGTGGCGGTGTAGTCCCACGTTTCCCCCGGCGTGGTCTGGTAGTGCCAAACATAGGTCCCGTCGTCGGGATCAAGCGCGACGATTGACGCGAGGAATAGATTGTCGCCACCGCTTGGGTCGCGGTGTTGCTGATTCCACGGGGAGCCATTGCCGACTCCGATATACAGAAGATCAAGCTCGGGGTCGTAGGCAAACGAATCCCATGCAGTCCCGCCGCCTCCTGCCTCCCAAAGGGTGTCGGGGCCCCATGTTTCAGCAGCTAGTGTCATGGCCGCTTCATCTGGGGGCATTTTGGGTGTTCCGGGCGCCATAAAATCGCCGGGAATTGTGTAGAAGCGCCAGTTCAACTCACCGGTTTCCGCATCGTATGCTGACACGTAGCCACGTACTCCAAACTCAGCGCCGCCATTGCCAATAATTACTTGGCCTTTGACGATGCGTGGCGCCCCGGTTATCGAGTAGAACCTATCTTGGTCAACGGTCATCGTTTCCCACACCGGCTCTCCAGTATAGGTGTCTAATGCGATCAGCCGGCCATCAAGAACTCCGACATAGACTTTGCGGTTATACACAGCGACCCCACGATTGACGACGTCGCAGCAGGCGATGCGGTCGTAAATCTCGTCAACACCGGGATCGAAGCGCCACAGTTCCTCCCCCGTAGCAGCATCAAGTGCAATCACGATGCTCCACGAGCCGCTCGTGTACATAACTCCGTCGATGACCACTGGCGTCGCTTCCAGCCCGCGATCCGTACCGGTTTCGTAGCTCCAAGCGAGACCGAGCTCGTTGACGTTACCCTCGGTGATTTGATTGAGCGGTGAGAAACGATCTTCCCCAGGGGTTCGGCCATTCGAAGGCCAGTTAGCCGGTGGTGTTTGCATCGAAGAAGCCAGAAGGGGCGAGAGTTGTTCATCTTGCCCGGTAAGGCCTGAACCTGAGAAGCCATCGATCGTACAAGCGGATCCAGCCATAAAGATTGCTAGCAGGAGTGTGAGGGTCGATGCCCAGCACGTTGGAACAAACTGCCGCATGGCAGGATTTCGTGTCTTCATGGGTTTCTCCGGATGGATAAGGGCAGGCAAAAAAGTCTCAGTGTGGCCGGACCGGTTTCAGTGGCAAGTGCGACCGGCTGATAATTTTTTCATTAATTGAAAACAAAAAGCTTTGCCAGCATGGGTAAAACGATATCGTATCTGTCATGAAGACCACGATTCCGACCTAAGATAAGGTTGTACTCCTTCAAGTCCTAGGGAATCCCTTCCTGATTATTAACGAAGCGAACTATTTAGGTGAAGGAGCTGACAGTCTCGGTAACGAGCCATTCGCTGATTCTGGTTTATGGAGCGTCATAATCGAGCAACCATTTCTCTAGATGAATGGCGAGGGAAAGGGAGATTCAATGGATTGGCGGCCTGATTCATGAGCGGTTTAATAACTCGGCGTGACCTCCTGTCGACTGCTATGCGGGGTGGTGTCGGCATGGCGACAGCGGCAGCGATTCCTGGGTGGCTACCCGCAAGAGAGCTTGGTAGCGGAGAGAGAAGTCGCAATCGGTTGTCCATTCAGGCCGGCGCCGAGCAGCTCCGTATAGTGCCTTTTGATGTCGAGTGGACTGAGGCTTTCAACAAGCCGATCGATCAGGGGTTGAACGGACGAGTAATCCACAAGCTCGCGGCTCTGACATCCGACACCTTGATCACGCCCAATGAGCATTTTTTTGTTCGTACGGCGAAGCCAGCTTTGTTGGGCCCGACGGACAACTGGAAGATTACTGTTAGTGGATTAGTCGACGAGCCGACGGATTTGACGCTCAATTCATTGCTGCCTCTAACTGAATCTCAGGGTGTACACCTGCTCGAGTGTTCGGGCAATCCGCGGCGCCGAAGCTTCGGCTTAATGAGTGCTTGTGAATGGGGAGGAATTCCCGCTGTGGACTTGCTTGAGCTAACACGGCCGCTCTCCAGTGCTACAAGGGTGTTGATCGGTGGTTTCGACAAGCATACGAGCCGTGGGGGCGGCGTGCCTGGAGCCAGCTGGGTCTTCGATCCTGGTGATCTCGAGGCGGCTGGAGCTTTCTTTGCTACCCATATGAATGGCGAGCGATTGCCCGATGATCACGGTTACCCGATTCGATTGTTTATCCCCGGATGGTACGGCTGCGCCGCGGCCAAGTGGGTTGATCGCATCGAGTGGGTCAATGATTTAGCTCCGGCAACTACTCAGATGAAGGAATACGCTTCCCGCACTGGCAATGATGGAATTCCCGAGCTTGCCGGTGAATACGTTCGGGGCGAGATGGATTTGGCAGCGATGCCGGTTCGAGTCGAGAAGTGGTCAGACGGCGGTCAGCCTTACTACCGGGTCGTGGGCATTGCCTGGGGTGGCAAGAGAACGGTCAGTCGGCTCGAAATCCGCTTTAACGTAGATGCTCCATGGGTTCCAATCGACGACTTCGAACACCGAAGCGTCACAACTTGGAACATTTGGTCTCACACCTGGCGGCCCCCAGAAGCAGGTAGTTACACGATAAGGTTGCGCTTTCCGGATTCAACTGTGCCGACCCGCCGTATCGATCGTGGTTACTACGACCGTACTGTAACGATCAGCGATGCATAGCACGCTGCATTCTCATGAGGCGTAGGTAGAAGTGCTTGAAAAATCACCAAGCATTAATGGGGTTGCCCAGATGCTATCCCGATCTCATCTGTCCGAATTTACTCGGTTAGCTCGATCTCCCGAACTACCTGCTGGCTAGCTTCCCAATAGGTTCGCTTCATCGCAATCTGTGGATCCTCAGCGCTTGGCTGCACCCGTCCCTTGGTATCAATTGCCCGGGAGACAATCGTATGGCTGCCTGATGTTGGGTTGATCCAGACGTAACTCCAGAAGGTCCAGGTGTGTGGGGTCGCATCGGCCGGTGGAGGTTGAAGCGCTACATCAACCCAAGAGCCGCCATCGATGCTTATTTGTACAGACCTGAGAGGCGTGCCGTCGGTCCAAGCAGCGCCTTCGATCCGTACACTGCCGTCAGTTTGACGGATTGTCCGCGCGGTGATCGACTTGACGTTGATCGATCCAACCAGTGTGCGGTGCCAGACGGTTCCGCCCTCTGTCTCCTCGCCGCGCAAAGTCACGTAATCACGCGACATGAATCGACCGACGTAGCGCCGATCGACCAGATCGATGCGGTTGAGCCACTTCACCCATGCGACGCCATACCATCCGGGCACGACGAGTCGTAATGGCGAACCGTGCACCATGGTTAGCGGCATGCCATTTATTTCATAGCACAGCATGGCAGTTTCCATGACCGGTTCTCTCAGTGGCAAAGAACGGGCGAATTGTTGCTCGTAGGTGTTGCCGCGGATTTCTTCTTCTCCCTTGTCTTCACCGAAAAACACAACTTCGATTGCATCGGGGTCGATGCCGGCGCGTTCGAGGATTGGCAGGAGGCGAGTGCCTGTCCACTTCATGTTGCCGATGGCACCAGAAAAGCGCGCCGAGGCACCGTTACCTCCGCACTCAAGGACTGCCGTGTAAGTTTCGCTTTGCATTCCACGAATCTGCGCCAGCGTCAGCGATGTGGGGCGATCTACCATCCCGGTGATGCGCAGCCTGCGGTCGGTGACGTCAGCAGGCTTCTCATAGTGAGAAACTTCGTAGAGCTGCTCAGCGGGGGTGTGCCAGTCTCTCAGCTTCTGCCATACGACCTGATTGGCCATGTCCTGGGGTTGCTCATCATTGGTGAACGGAATCTGATGTTCGTTTTGCGCCTGTAGTGGGAAGGTAGAGGGACCGGAGGTGAGAGCAGCCAGCGAGGCGCGGGGAACAACGGCAAGCGTTGTGGCTGAACCAAGCGCGGCACTCAGGACCGTACGACGGCTAAGGATGGCGGGTGCTGAGAGGTCTTTCATTTGTTACCTCACCTTGTCGAGTCGAGTAAGATCTCGCGTGATGATACAGAAACGAGCTTTTTTCTTCAGAGTGCTGGCCTTTGTGGCGGTCGAGGTTGTGACTTTGGGGGCAATCGGTGCCCCGGAGGCCCCGTTGTCGGCCCAGCGAGCTGGGCGCTTGGCCGCAACTGTAGAGCTCCCGAACTTCTCGGGCACCTGGCGGCTCGATGTCGCGGCGAGCGAGATCACTAGCTCCGAGGGCCTCGCTGGCCTTGGTGCCGCTGCTCCCGAGAATCTCTATATAACCCAGGCGCGTAACGGCGCGCTGATTCTGTCGAGTCGGGTCAACGGCGCTCAACCCCGCAACTACATTATTGGAGGCAACAACTCCTTGCCGGCGCCGGGTGGGGAGGACGCGCGGATGATCGTGAACAGTCGGTGGGAGGGGAGCAACCTCGTTAACGAAGGAAGTGGCGAGGTGGCAGGAAATTCACTCGTTGTTCGCGAGGTAATATCGCTCGGCCCAGACGGCCAGTTGCTTCGGCTGGAGGTAACCACAACGGTCGCTGGTACCGAAGTCACCAACATACTCGTTTACAACAAAGCGGGAAGCTAGCTAGCGAACTATCTCAGCCCGCTTGGCCCAAGATCCAGTGCCACGATTTTTTGGCGATCACGCGCGTAGAGCGTCGTTCCCACCAGGGTCGGTACCGTCCAGGAAGTCGTATCAAAAATCGACGCTCGAGCCAGTTCCTCGATGCCCTCGGGCGACATCGTCACTAGTACCAGGTCGCCGTCTTCGTCCATGATGATGAACTTGCCGTCTGCGCGGACCATGCTCGCGTGGCCGAAGCCGCGCTCGCGCCAGGCGGGCTCGCCAGTAATGACATTGATTGCGGTCATGAACTTGGGGCCGAATGTGCCCGCGGTCCCATACACCCAGTCGCCGATACGGATGGTGTTGAGGAACATTAGCTGTAGTCGCTTGCTGTACCAGAGGTCGTCCACAGTGGTGATGTCGCCGTCGAGCGATAGGTGCAGCGCGTGGCTGCCAGCCCGATAGGCGGAGGAGACAAACAGCACGTTGTTGTCGCCCCAAAGTCCAGCGGTTATGTTGAGGTCGTTGCCTGGATCGTGGGCGACGGCCCACAACACTTCGCCGGTGTCGGGATCCATGCCGTTGATCGAGGCGCCCCCGACGATGATGAGTTGTTCTTGGCCGTCGACGTTGATCAGCACCGGCGGTGCTTGCCCAAAGAGAAAATCGCCGCCCCGCCACACGACGCTGCCGTCGCTCTGGTTGAACGCCATCACGGATTGCCCGGGTCCGCCGACGCTGCAGATGATGGTCTCCTTGTAAGCGATGGGACTGCAGCCGTAGCCAGCGGTGACGACCGGGCGGAGCTGCAGCGGAGGGGCACCGAAGTCCGCGATCAGATCGTGATGCCAGAGTGCCTCACCGGTGCGCTTGTCGAAGGCGTAGAATTGCTTGTTGGTGCCAATGGTGAACAGTCGGTCGCCGACGATTAGCGGTGTGCTGTGCGGGCCCGCACCGTATTGGAAGTTCTCGTTGCGCGAAGGATACGTGTGTTCCCAGAGCATTTCACCGGTGGCGGCATCGAGCGCCACGACCGTTTCTTCCTCGTTCCATGTGCCCCGCCGAGTCGCCGACCCGACGCGATACATGGTGAACAGCATGCCGTCCTCGGCAAGGATGGCCGAGTGGCCGACGCCCAGCGGCTGGCTCCACAGCATTGGGGGGCCATCTTCAGGCCAGCTATTGGCGAGCGGTGGGCTTGCGATGATGAAGTCGCGATTCGGACCGCCCCACTGTGTCCAGGTGGCGTCGGATTGTGTGCCTGCGACGAGGCTAGGTATAAATACCAAAATTGCGAGCACACGGACGCATAGCACAATACTAGAATGCCCGTCTGCAACTCCGGAAGTTCTCACGGCGGCGGATTGTACCATCGTGCGCGGCGGGATCTCAGCGTTTACTCGGTGCGGTGCGCCAGGGGGCCGCTTCCCTTGTGGTGCTGCGGTAAAATCACTCGTGAATCTTCGTTGCGGTCGTGTAGCCTGGCACCTTGTAACGGGTGCCAAGGAACCCCACACTGGAGACTATGCGAACCATTCTTGTGTTGTTGGCGGCCGTGTTATTGATGCCGAAATCGCAGGTCGAAACCTTGCAAGGCCCGGCGGAGATGTACGCAGCGTTGCGCGACATCGGCGTCGAAACTGCGGCAGCACGGCGGGTTCGCAATATCGAGTTCAGCCGTGGCCCGGCGACGTTCATGCTCGACGATGGCCGTTGGCTGCCGTTCGAGCCGGTTGCCGGCCGGGTGACCGGGGCAGTGTTCATCGGCGAGGGGCGGGTTTTCTACAATCCGCCATCGGGCGTCGAGCGCGACCAGCTGGTGAAGTTCACCGACTCTGAAGCGCTCACCGAGGAATTCGACCGCCTCTACCTTCGGTTTACCGATAGGACGGCGGACTTCGTCGGCGCCACGCCCCATGCCGATGTCGGCGAAAGCGATCTGCCGCGCGCCGTTCCGTTCAGCGGCGACGACGTTCCGTATCTAGAGGACGCCGAGGAGCTTCACGCCGACATCCGCAAGCACTTCATCGAGGAAGAATTCATCAACCTCGAGTCCCGCATCCTCGTCGATCTGGTCGGCGAGAGCGACGACTTCTTCTCGGCCTGGATCGAGACTCGTGACGAGGGGCCGCTGCACTTCGAACAAGATCGGCTGGCGTGGGACCTGTTCCGTTTGCGCGGCTGGACCCGCTCCGACCTCTTCGACCAGTGGGGTGGGTTCGGTGCCGCGGCACTCCCGGCAGCGAAGCCGAGCCACTACTCGCTCGAGATGATGCTCGATGGCGGCAACGTGGAGGAGGCCAAGGCCGAGCTCCAGTTGGAGCCCAGGCTCCCCGTTCGGGCCCTTCGTTTCGAGGTCCATCCGCTGGTTGAGATGCAGCAGGTGCTCGACGTTGATGGGCAGCCGCTGTTCTTTGTCCAAGAGGAGGCGAAGGACGATCAGTTCGAGCGCGCTGTGTCGGTGTTCTTCGACCGCGAGCTGGCCGCGGGAACTGCTACGACCGTGACCTTCGTGTACGACGGCGAGCTCGTCGATACGCAGTTGGGCGGCGGCGAATACCTTAAGGCATCGACCGGCTGGTATCCGGAGATCGGCTACCTGCAGCGCGCCACGTTCGACATGACCTTCCGCGTCGATGACGACGACAGGGTCTTCGCCTCCGGGGTGAGGGTTTCTGAGGACATTGTCGACGACCAGCGCGTGGTTCGGTTCGAGCAGGACCTGCCGGTGGCCCTCGTGTCGTACAACTACGGCTCGATGGAGGTGCGCGAGGTCGAGATCGAGGGATTGCCGCCGATCATGGTGTTTGGCTTTGCGAGTGGATTCGGTGGCGATGCACTCGGCAACGTCGGCATCGACATCGGCAACAGCCTGCTGCTGTTCTCGGAAATGTTCGGCAACTACCCGTTTTCCTACATGTCAGCGACGCGGATCCCGGGCAACCACGGGCAAGGCTTTCCGGGCCTGCTGCACCTGGCGGCCGGCTCCTTCGGCAACGAGTCTGACAACAGCACAGCGTTCCGCGCCCACGAGACGGCGCACCAGTGGTGGGGACACATGGTTGGCTGGAAGAGCTACCGCGATCAGTGGATCTCCGAGGGGTTTGCCGAGTATTCGGGGGCGCTGTACGCGGCCGCGTACGAGGGCGACCCGGGCGTTCTGGACGAGATCACCAAGGCCTGGCGCAACGATATCTTCAAGCGCGGCAACGCCGGATTCCGCAGTTTCGGCATGCCCTCCGGGGCGATACAGCGTGACTCCGACGGAACCTGGTCGGGCCCGATAACGCTCGGCTACCGGCTGTCGTCGAGCGAGACCCCGCTTGACTACCAGATGCTGGCCTACGAGAAGGGCGCCTACATCCTTCACATGTTACGGATGGCGATGTTCGACTGGACGACCGGGTCCGACGAGCCATTCCGCGTCATGATGCGCGACTTCGTTACCGCCCACCTCGGTGGAGAGGCCACCACCGAGAGCTTCCGCACCATCATCGAGAAGCACATCGGGGAGGACATGGGATGGTTTTTTGACCAGTGGGTTTATGGCACCGCGGTTCCGACGTACCGGTTTGCCTGGAAGGTTGAGACGTTGGTCGATGGGCAGCGGCAGCTTCAGCTCCGTGTACGCCAGAGTGTCGAGCCTGACGTGCCGTTCCGGATGATTGTCCCGGTACGCATCAACATCGGCGACGATCGATTCGTGGTCGTCAAAGTATTGGTCGACAAGCCCTACGAGGAGTTTGCATTCAACTTATCGGGGGGCCTTAATCCTGAGGATGTGATCTTCAACCCGCGCAACGCGGTGCTTGCCGAGATCGAAGAAGAAAGCTGGTGATGGCGCGATAGGTATTACTAGCGACCGGTGTTAACTAACTCCTCAAATGCCGCCTGAGTTTCTGGAGACCAACCGCTAAATACGCGAGCCGGATGTCCGTCCTCGTCAAGCAGAATACTCATCGGCACGAAGATGTTGGCGCCACGAAACAGATTGGCGACCTCGTCGGTGTCGGAGAAGTACGATGGATAAGTGATGCCGAGGCTTTCGCGAAACGGTTGAACTCTTTCCCTCGTCTGTTCCGTATCGATGCTTAAGCCGACCAGATCTATGCCAGCCGCCGCGAGGCGGGGTGCGAGAAGCTCCAGTTCGGGCATCTCCTTGCGGCAAGGGATGCACCAAGTAGCCCAGATGTTCAGCAGAGTGCGGCGTCCCGTGGTGGTGATGTCATGCAACGAGGTGGCCTCACCATCGAGGCTCTCGAGACTGAGGTCGGGCATCAGCGCGGACCGGTCAATCGTTAGCTTGGTAAACAACGCGTCTTCTGGGCCCAGTGGATCTACAAGATTGAAGCGATGCTCGTTGACGAATGTTTCCGCGATCGTCGTGTGCGACGGATTCTCGATGACACGAATTGAGCTGCCTGCGGGGATTTTCCCTAGACGTTGGGTTGCACCGCTCGGCCACTTGATCTCGATCCACTCCGCCTCAGTATCTCCCCCTAATCCGAACAGCAACCGAGGGTCGTTCTGTGCCAAGAAGCCTGAGCCACCCGATTTGACTTTCGCCAGGATTCCAGCGGAAGTCTTGATGCGCACGATTGCCCCAAAAGCGTCTCTGCCGCTTTGCGTACCCTGTAGCTCGATTCTAAGAAAGTTTGCATCTTGGCCTATGTTGTTCCGGAATAAGTGATGCGCTGAACCCTGCAATGCCACCAGGAAGATGTCGGTGTCACCATCGTTATCGAAGTCAGCGAACATAGCGCCACGCCCGTCACTGATTGAGTCGGCGCCGGAAATGCCGGAAATGTCAAGGTATCGTATCGAAACGGTGCCTCCATCCACCGTGTCCACACCGCCCAAATTCAAACTGACGTAGTCACGCTCGAAGCCGCTGAACGACAATCCTTCGGTGAAGATCGCGCTCATGTGATTGTCGCGATACTCGTCGTTGCCTGCCGTCTCGGCTTCGGCGTTCGACGCCACGACGTGGCGCCAAAACAAGCTTCACGTGTCCTCCATAGTTTTGCCGGAGATGAAGCCGTTTGGGCTGTAGATATCTTCCCAGCCGTCGTTGTCGAAATCGATGAAACCACCGCCAAAGGCCCAGCCGGCGGGCAGGCCACCGACGTCGTACGCAACGTTCCTGAAGTGACCGGAACCATCGTTGGCAAACAGTGAGTTTCCTGCAGCCAGCTTCTTGAGAACTAGTTCTTCAGGATCGGCGTCTGGGTACATGCGTGACAGAATGCGGTTGCCAGCGGTCGACGACATGTTCGTGACGTGCAGGTCCAGATCGCCATCGTTATCGTAATCGCCAAAGGCAACACCCATGCCGTTGCCGGGATCGAGGACCCCCCGCTCCATAGCCGCCTCGCGAAAACTTCCCCCCTCGTTCAGGTAGAGGCCGTTCTCACCGAAGTCGTTGCTGACGTAAAGGTCCTGATCCCCGTCACCGTCAATGTCTGCGAAGGCTGCTGCATAGCTCCAACGCGAGTCCCTGACACCCCACTCTGCCGCGACTTCGAGGAATGTCCCGTCTCCTTGGTTGAGGAACAGGAGGTTTGGTGTCCCATTGGTTGCTTGGTCCCAAGAGTTTGGCATCACAATGCCATAACGGTTGTACGAGGCGACATAGATGTCCTGGAGGCCATCGCCGTTAACATCGGCGGCGACAGCGCTGAACCCATTGGCCGGTACGTAGACGCCCGCCTCGATCGAGCGGTCGAGGAAGTGAAGAACGCCGTCGGGCACAAGGCGGTTTTCCAGCAATACCTGATTGCCGACTGTGGCGAGAAACAGGTCTGCATCGCCATCGTTGTCGTAGTCAACAAATAACGGTCCAGTCGCTGGTGGCGACAGTGCCAGGAAGCTCGCTTGGGTAGCGTCGTCGAACGATCCTTCACCGTTGTTCAGGTAAAGGCGGTTCTGTATTACACCCGTTGTGACGATGTCCAACAGCCCGTCATTGTCGACGTCTGCGACAGCGACGCCGTGGGCTGAGACGGTGTTGTTGGGTGCGACGCCGTAGCGTGGAAACTCCGTGTGGAGACCTGCGGGTAATGCCACCTCCGAGAATACCTCGCGTTCGGCCACCATTGATTTGACCGTGTCAAGCTCAAAGCGGGTGATCTCCCAGGGCAGATCTTCCAGGGTGGCATCATCTTCGGTCAGTGGTAACTCTGTATCACGAAGAACGCTGATTACCTCGCTATTTGTCTCTTGGTCTATGTTTCGGAAAGCCTCAATGTTGGCTGTGGCGGTCAGCCACTCACGTTGTCCTGTGGAATTCCGGCCGACGATGAAAAACGAGATATTGGCTGCACTGTTTCCTCGATTATCGAAGCTGGCCTGTTTGACCTTGAAACGAACATCTTCGATCGATAGGAAGTGCTCGAGAAGGATTTCCAGGCCCAAGAGAAAAGTGTCGCGGTCAATGCTTACAACGTTTCCGGTTGGCCAGTCACGGTTCGTGATCCAGGCGACTGCTCCAGGTTGGTCAAACGATGCAATCGGGATAGGTGTGGCAATTAGGTGATCGGCGAAATACCGCTCGATCATTGTGCGGTCTTTGTCACGCGCTGCTACTGAGAGGTCGAGTAAATCGTTGGCTAAAGACTCAGAAAATTCTTCAGTGGCGTTTAGTGCTTCGGTGTCGATCGCCGCTGTCTGTTGCTGGGCGATGCCGATAGCTCCGATTGAAAACATGATCGCTCCGATGCTAGTGATCATGATTCGCTGGAGAGATATCTTCGGATGTGCCCGCATGCTCAAGTGAGTATTCATAATTCAATTACGAGTCTAGGCTAGCGAGTTCAAAATTTCGATATCGTGGCTGGTAGGATGCTAAAAAAGCGCAACGACACTTTTCAGCACCCTGCTAGACTGATTGGTCATGGCTGAGAACATCTTTCGCCCAGGAGAACGGACAACCTCCCCATGGTAAAGGGTTTTTCGATCCTAACGAGTGTGGCGGTTTGTGGTGCTGCGTTGGCGGTATTTTCTGGCAATGGCGAAACCCAATCGGTTGATGTCCAGCGGCTTCGCAACCGGGGCCAGGCGACTTACGAGGAAAAGCAATACGCAGATGCAGTGAGGGCGTTTACAGAAGTTTTGTCCAATGCTTCGGCTACGCCCCAGGATCGACTCAATCTGGCGATCGCACAGTATCGTGATGGCGACGACCAGGTGGCTATTCAAACTCTTGCAGACGCTGGCGGTTTGCTCGATGATCATCCAGGCGCGTCGTATCTTCGAGGATTGATTGCCCGAAGGACCAACACACTTGGGGAAGCACGATCGACGCTTGAGCGGGCACGCGATCTTGATCCTACTGACCCAGCAATTCGCTACAACCTTGGTGCTGTGTATGTACAGCTTGGTGCACAGGATTTGGCATTGGCTGAATTCGAGGCTGTTACGGCGATGGGATTCGACATTGCACTACAGCATTACGTTAGCGCGCTTTACCAACACTTCCAGATTCTTCTGAGGCGAGGCCAGAGGGAGGAAGCAGAGCCCGAGATAGCGCTCTATACGGAAACCAGCCGGCGGCTTTCGCCTGCAGCGCGTTCGCCGGACGCGCTAGAGCAGAGTCGCTCGACATTCATCGTTGTGCCTGACGTGAGCCTGCAGCCGGCGGATCCTGACTCCGCGCAAAGCTTGCGGTTTGTCTCCACCGGCCCACCCATTGACCTGCCGGCTGGGGGAAACATCGCAATTGCTGACCTAAACCGAGACGGCCGTCCGGATTGGATCACAACCGGGCCAACGGGGCAGGTATGGCTGTCTAGCGGCAACGTGCACGTGCCTCGAAGCTTTCCGACACCGTCAGGCCCTGCCGGACTGGGGGATTTCGATCGCGATGGATGGCCTGACCTTTACGTCGGTGACATCTCTGGTGGCCGTTTATTTCGCAATGTGCTTGTTGACGAGGATGATGCAACCATTGTTTTCCTGCCAGTTGAGGCGGAGGGGCTTGCCGCGACTGGCGTCGCCACCGGCGTGCTATGGGTTGATTACGATCACGATGGCGACCTTGATGTGTTGATCGGCCACACTGGTGGTTCGTTACGTTTGCTACGGAACCTTGGAGATGGATCGTTTGACGACACAACCTCGGTGGCCGGGCTCAACGCCGCCCGGACGGGACAGCGAGCGCTGTCAGTTGACTTCGATCACGACTATGACGTTGATTTGTTCGTGTGGGGTGAAAACGGCACAGAACTTTACAGCAACCAGCGTGGTGGGAAGTTTATAGAGGTCGGAGCCGCCGTCGGTGCCGCTGTCACAGCTGCGACGAAGGCGGTGGTGGCTGAGGATCTCGACAACGACGGACGCATTGACTTAGCGCTGGTGACGGCAGAGGGACTTGTAGCACTTCGGAACATGTCCGATGGGACGTTTCTGCCCGCAGATCTTGGCGAGCTTGCTGACTTGCAAGCCGATGCATTGGATATTGCTGACTTCAACAACGATAGCTATCTCGACTTAGTGCTAACGGCGGGCGGAACAATGCAGTTCTTCGCCAATAGGGGCAACTTTCAGTTTGTGAATTTCGGCCCGTTGCCATCGGACGCTGACCTTGGCGACGATTCACCGGCCCGTTTTCTTGCTGTGGCGGATATTGACGGTAACGGCGGTATGGACGTCATGGTGGCGCGTGCTAATCAACTCTTCGGTTTCATGCAACCTGAGCCGGTCGGCAACTGGTTGTCCCTCAGCGTCGAGGGAATAAAGAACAACCTCAACGGTATTGGCGCTAACGTAGAGGTCAAGGTCGATGGCTCCTACCAACTGCGTCCGCTGCGCTCGGCACCGTTGCACTTTGGGATTGGCTCGGCCGAACGTGCTGAAATCCTTCGGATCACCTGGCCGAATGGAATCGTGCAGAATCTCTTTGACGTCGTTGCGGATCAACTCGTGACCACTAAAGAGCTAGAACGCCTCGAAGGCTCTTGCCCATTTCTCTATACCTGGGATGGCCACGGATTTCATTTCGTCAACGAGGTACTCGGAGCGGCACCGATCGGAATGCTGTTGGCCGATGATCTCTACCACTTCCCAGATCCCAAACCGGATGAATACGTGTTCGTTCCCGGGGAACACTTCCGTGTTGTCGATGGAAAGTATGAGATTCGCATTACTGGAGAGCTGCGTGAGACTGTATATCTTGACGCCGTTAGGGTTCTCGCAATTGATCATCCTGAATCAATCAAGATCTTGCCCGATGAAGCTTTTGGCGGTCAGGTACGTCCCGCGCTCCGGCTCTACGCATACGAAAAGCTCTTGCCTCTGCGTGTTACAGACCAAGAAGGGACCGATTGGACAGACGAGTTAGCGGCAATTGATGGGACCTGGGCCCGGCCGTTCGAGCCCGCAGCTTACGACGGGCTGGCAACGAACCATTCCCTAACGTTGGAGCTTCCAGAGGCTCCTGAGGGCCAAGCAGTCCACCTCTATTTAACGGGCTGGGTCTATTGGTCAATGGGGAGTGTCAATCTGGCGGTCGATCAAGACCCGCGTACTGGTTTTACGCCGGTGTCGCTTGAAGTTCCCGATGGTCAAGGGGGATGGAAGACTGCCATCGAGGATATCGGTTTACCGGTGGCAAAAAACTCAACGCAGATTGTTGACGTTACGTCGGTATTGAACCGTGCAGACCCACGAGTGCGGATCGGCACAACAATGCGTCTTTACTGGGACGCAATGGCCTACACCGTTGGAGGGATCTTTCCGGAAGGGCTTGTGCCGTCTGGAGATTGGCAGTTGGAACACGGTGTGCCACGAGTTGGTCTGCTCGAACTCCGACCGGGAGGAGCAGGGGGAAGTCCAGAAGCTTCAAGGGCTGGCATCGATGCTGTTATCCCTGAATCATCCGCCGGTGCCAGTATTCCTGTACAGGTTCAGGTGCTTGCACCCAATGATGCAGAGCTTCGTCCGCGTGGCTTCTCTGCTGTTTCACGAACAGCTGATGGCTTCGAGACATTCGATTACCAAAAGTTGGTGTCTGCGGCTCCGTGGGAGCAGCACCCCGGTTTTTATACTGCTTTTGGAGACGTAGATGAACTCCTGGGTCGTGCGGATGATCTCTATGTTGTCTTAGGGGCCGGCGACGAAGTAGCCGTTAATTTCAAGGCCTCGTTGTCACCGCCTCCCGATGGTTGGCGTCGTGACTTCCTCGTTTATCTGCACGGTTGGCTCAAGGACACCGACTTAAACAGCGCACGGGGGGACCGTGTTGGACCGCTGCCTTTTCATGGAATGTCCAGTTATCCGTACCCGGTCGGCGAATCCTATCCTGAAGATCTAGTACACCAACAGTTTCTTGAGCGGTACTTGACACGGCCTTCTCGGGCAATTAATCAACCTCTGATAAACGGCCACCGGCGCAACTAGCGATTTGTAGTTTCCCGTACAGTCAAAGGTCGGTCCGCGATCACCCCACGCCCCTCGGCGAGGATGTACAAACGGCCGGCTTCCAGTTGCCCGAGGGTTTCTTCATCGCCACCTGGCCAGATGATTTCGACACGCGCCGCTGGACTCAAGCCCAACCCGAAATAGACGTCACTTGCGTGTTGTGAAGCGTACGACGAAGCACTTCGCACTTCGCGAGCCCATCTAGCCTCACTGTCTAGGGGTTGTACAAAAAGGCGTGTGCCGACCGCATCACGGTCTGATTTCCGACCGGCAAGCCTCAGCACTAGACGGTTTGCTGTGTCCGGTGTGTCATTGCGAAGCAATTCCGCTGGACCATTGGAATTCACTACTGCTAGATCCGGGCGGCCATCACCGTTGAAATCTCCGGCTGCCATGCCACGAGATACCCGGAGGCGGCTGATTGCTTCACCGGCAGCCCACGTTGTCTCGGTCAGCAGGTTTCGGTCCGGTCGCCATGTACCCGCTGGGTACTTAAGGTTTAACTCGGTGAGGCGGTTGACCAGCACTTGATTGGGCTGGGGGAACGTCACGTTGTCTTTCATTCTCGAGACATCGTCAAGTATGTGACCATTGGCCACGGCGATGTCGAGGTCACCGTCTCCATCAAAATCCTCTACCGCAAGGCCAAAACCAAGCGTTGGAAAGGTTGCTTCACCGAGCCCAAGTTGGAACGTGTCATCCAGAAAGAAACCGGGCGCCACCGAGCGGTACAGGTTAACTGGTTCAAAGGCGAAGTTGGTAACGAGTATCTCAGGGCTCCCATCGCCATCGAGGTCAGCGAGTTCGGTTCCCATGCCGGCCTGAGGCTGGCCGCTGGCCCCGTAGCCAACCCCCGAAACAAGACCGACATCCTCGAACATGAACCCGCCGCGGTTGAGTAAAAGGAAGTTCCTCGTCGTGTCATTGGCGACGTATACGTCGAGCCAGTTGTCATCATCGACGTGGCCCATGGCTACGCCTAGACCTTTCCCGTCTTCGGTAAATCCGGCTTCTCTGGAAACGTTAGTGAAACGTCCATCTCCATCATTACGGTAAACAGTGTCGCTGACTCCGTCGAAGAGACTAATGTGACAATACGAGCGAATACCTTTATCGGGTTCACCGCAGTAAAGAGGATTCTCGCGGTTTGAGACGATGTAGTTGGCGACGTAAAGGTCGGGAAGACCGTCGCCATTGAGGTCGCCCCATGCTGAACTCACTGACCATTCGGGGTCACCGACGCCCGCTTCTTCAGTAACCCCCGAGAAGGTTCCGTCACCGTTGTTGCGATACAGAGCGTTACGTCCCAGGTTCGTGATATAGACATCAGAGAAGCCGTCACCGTCATAATCACTAACACTGACACCCATCCCATAGCCAGGGTCCGCGATGTTGGCTTGGGGAGCTGCCTCGAATGCATCATCGGAGCCGCGATAAAGGGCGTTTGCCCCGTCACTATCGACGAAATACAGGTCCCACCGCCCATCTCGATCAAAGTCGAGCCATGCGGCCCCAGAACCCATTGTTTCCGCAAGTTGTTTGTTCCCCGTACCACCGTGATGATGCTGAAAGTCAACGCCCGTCGCGCTCGTAACGTCCGAAAAAGTGGGTACGGGATCGGGTGGACCAAGGGGTGCTTGCTGAGTTCCACCGGAGGTTGTGGGTTGCGATAGTGATGCGACCAATAACATGGTCACCGCGGTACGCAGGTAAGGAACGGTGGTTTGTGACAAGTACCGAGTCATCGCAAAGCTCGAACCCGTTCCAACGCCCGCTCGGTGCCGGCAGCATCGCCGACAGCACGATATGCCGTAACTAGCAACTCCCAGCTTATTATCTCCGAAGCCCAAAGGTTGACTGCAGTTTCCAACACCTCGACAGCACGGCTGAAGCTACTTTCTGCGAGCAATACCTGAGCGTACTGCCGGAGAGTCGTCGATAAGGATTTCAGTGCCTCAGGGTTCGTGGGTTCCAGGGCGATGCTCTCAGCCAGGGTTGCTTGCGCAGCCTCCCAATTGCCAGCTTCTATCTCTTGTTGTGCTCTGCGGACGAGGAATTCAGCGTGGCTCTCGGCCCGGCTTCGCCGAATAGTCCGTTCTACCTCTACAGCATTTATTCGTGTGTTGTCGAACTGCTCAAACGCTAATCGGGATTCAGCAAACCGACCAACCCGAGCGTATACCGAGCCAAGGTGGTAGCGAGCCGTTTCATTGGTGGGATCGAGCGTCACTGCTCGCTCCAACTCGTTGACAGCGGCATCAAGGTTACCTTCACGAAGCTCGAGAAGGCCAAGTTGCAGGTGCGCGTCGGCGACCTGAGGGTGGTGGACGACGCTGCGCTCGAAGAGAGTCCGGGCCCAGTTCAGGTCACCACGTGCCATTTCCAGCTTGCCGAGTGCGACTAGAGCCTGAAGCAGATAAGGAGATAGCGTTAAAGCACGTTCATATGCTGCGGCTGCTTCCTCGAAGCGGGCGTTGCCCTCATGGACCCGACCAGCATAGTAGTGGGCTAGATCGTTGTCGGGATGCTCGATCGTGACTGCCTCGAACAACTCAAGCGCTTCACCTCCTTGATCTTCCTGCATCAGGATCCAGCCCAGATTAAGTTTGGGCAATGGCGCGGCTGGGTTAGCTTTGATGATGGCCTCGAAACGCAGCCGTGCTGCATTGAGATCGCCACTTCGCATCAATGCCAAACCGAGCTCATAAGCGATCCGCTGATCGAAACCGCCGATGAGTTTCTCAGCGCGTCGTAAAGACTCCACGGCCGCCGCTGGTTGGCCGGCTTCGAGGCGAGCGCGTCCGAGCCAGAAGTATGGCTCCACCAGGTTAGGTGTCATCAGCACCGCTTGCTCGAGCGCCGAAAGAGCCGTTGGCAGGTCGCCTTCTTCCAAGGCGGTGATACCTATCTGCACCAGGGCATTCTGAGCCGTATTGATGCCCTGGAGCGCAGCTTCGGTTTTCGAGATCGCCCCAGCTCGCGCGAAAGCTGGCAGGAGCACCAGCAGTGTGATGGTGATCGTCGTCAGGCGCAATTTAAGGAACATTGGCGATGAAGTGCAGACCCGGGAATTCTAGCAGGACGTGTCCGCGCGACCCATCAGAGGTCGCGAGTCAGTTGTTTTCTCGTTTGCTAACAATTGCGAGAAGCGTACCGGAATTGTTTACGGCTAGACGGGTGATGTCTCCGATCCCGGCATCGGAGAGGTCGGCAATCTCTGTCCATTGGAGGCGTGGACCCAAGGATGCGTCAACGCCAATGGACACCCCGTCCAGCCTACTTCTTGCAGACAGAACTTGGAAGAGCTTCGAGCCATCGCCCATTAGGATTGCCCCGTTCGGCGTCCAGGCGTAATCCTCGCGAGTAGGGAGCGTTGATAGCAAGCGGGTGAATTCACCAGTATCTATATCGTAAACATCGATCCACCAATTGTCTTGGTCAGTCTTGCGGACGAAGCTCACGGCGTGGCGACCTGGGACCTTCTGTAATGAGCGGCCAGGATTCTCTGCTAATACCTTGGCCTCACCGGTTCGAAGGTCGCCAATTTGCAGCGTTGCTGGTGTTCCGTTGCTCCCGAGGACGAACATCACCACTATGTTTTCGTTGCCCCAAACATGGTAACCGACGGGTTGGATGTTGCTGAAAATGCCACCACGGCTCGTGCCGTCATTCTCAAAGCCCCATAGTTGTTGCATTGTGGCGGATTCTCGAATGCTCGAGAAACCCGTGCCCGAGGCTAGTGGTGCGGCAGAAAACTCACTAGAGACAGTTTGGGTCACCTGGCGGGTGGTTTGTGCCGGTATGTTGTATCGGTATATGTCCGTTTGAGTCCGGTTGCGTGCCGATGTGTATAGCAATGTGTCACCGTACGGTTCGAAGGCGGGCTGGTTGTCATATCCGTAGCGGTCAGTGATGTTGACGACGTTGGTCACATCGGTGACACCGTCGCTAGATGAAAGCGTCGCAAGATAAATATCTGTTGACGGTGCCCCCAAGGCGGTCGGTGTGTATCTTTCCCCCAAGACAACAGCCGGTGGTTGGGCAGTGCCGGGTGTGTGCTTATCGATCTGGTTTTGTGTCCAGTACGGGTCGGTTCGCCACAGTGGTTTCACCGTGTTTGTTTCCCAAGCTTCTAGTACAGATTCCAAATAGACGCGTCTCTGCAGATCTTCGCCGATCAGGTTTGTTGTTTCGTAAGGGTCGTCGAGAAGGTTGAACAGCCAGGTTGAAACCTCGTTAACACGGATGAGCTTCCAGTCTTCGGTGCCTTGCGTGTAGCGTACCGCTGCAACCGCGCCACGGCGCCAAAATAGAGTTTCGTGCGGTGGCCCGTTTGCTTCTCCAGTGAGGTAGGGAAGCAGGTTTATACCGTCGAGAGGTTTATTTTTCGTCGCCTGGAGTTGAGGAGAGGTGCTATCAAGATCACTATGTGCCGCAGCAACGATCGTCGGTAAAACGTCCATCGAACTGACCGGTAAATTGTACTCGGCTCCGGGCGGCAGGCGTTCTGGCCACTGCATCATGAAGGGGACACGGATCCCGCCTTCGAACTTGTCTCCCTTCTGACCACGGAATGGACGATTTGTTGACGCGTTGTTAGTAGCGCCTCCGTTGTCGTTGATGAAGAGAAGAAGCGTGTTGTCGACAAGCCCTTGCTTCGTCAGTTCGTCCAGAATCGTACCGACACCCTCGTCTAGCGAAACGGTCATGGCCGCCAACGTTCGACGCCTTTCATCTTTGATGTTCTTGAACAAAGCTTCGTGCTCCGATTTAGCGTGCATCGGTGTATGGACAGCATTGAAGTTGACATACATAAAGAAAGGTCGATCGCGGTACCGTTGGATGAGACTCACGGTTTCAGCAGCTAACACGTCGGTCATGTAACCGCGCTCGGGTTGCGGTTGATTATTGCGTAACAAGTGCGTCCCACGCTCGGAGATATCATCGAGAGGAAAGTAACTACGGCTGCCGTGGAGGAATCCGTAGAATTCATCGAAACCACGCTTGAGTGGGTGAAAACGATCGGATGTGCCAAGGTGCCATTTGCCCACCGCGATCGTGGCATAACCGAGCGAACCCATCACGTCAGCGATCGTTGATTCGCTTAGCGGTAGGCCGATGTCATCGATATTGGCGCCTGGCTGCGCGGTCCGTGGAATGTTGAACTCATGGCCAAAACGTTGTGGGTAACGTCCAGTCAACAAGGCCGCGCGAGATGGGCTGCACACCGAGGCGGCATTGTAGCCTTGAGTGAAGCGGATGCCGTTGTCGGCGATCGAGTCAATGTTTGGGGTCCTCATCTCGGGGTCGCCGAATGCCCCGAAGTCGGCATAGCCAGCATCATCGGTGACAATGAGGACGACGTTGGGCCTTGAATTCGTCACTGTGGACCCGCCCGTCATGTCACTGCCTGAGCCGCATGCGGCAAGGAGAAATTCGATGACCATCACTGGAACAAGGATTAGCACCCACATGGATGGGATCCAGTTTGGCTGTTTCGCCGAAATGACGGGCTGGGATAGGTCGTGGCTTATTTTCAAGGTCTCGGTAGCATCGATAATTAATCCCAGGTACTAGGCATACGCCATTTAGTTTCGGTCAAAAAAACTCCCCTCGGCGGCGACATCGGTCACGTGGGTGCTGACCAGACTTTCTAGTCGCTCAATGACTTCAGGAAACTGGTCGGCGACGTCCCATCTCTCTCCGGGGTCTCGCTCGAGGTGGAAAAGCAAAGGCAGTTTGGCCTCGAAGTAATCTATACCGGTTTGGCTCGACGTCATGATGTGCATCTTCCAAGGCCCTTGCCGCACAGCGTGTAGCTTCTGGCCTGGGCCGTAGTAATAGAGCGGGTTTCTCGGACCCGACGACGAACTGCCACGCAGGCGGGGCGAGATGTCGTGGCCATCGACGGTACGATCAGTGGGCACTCGGGCTCCTGCCAATTGAAGTGCGGTTACGTAGATGTCCATCGTAGTCGCGACTTCGTGATCGACAGAACCTTTTGGCACTGTTCCAGGCCACCAAGCGATACCAGGCTCGCGCATGCCACCTTCCCAGGTGCTTCCTTTGCCGTCGCGGAATGGACCCGCTGACCCGCCGTGTTCATTCTTGATAATCCAGGGTCCGTTGTCAGAAGTGAAGAATACGAGGGTGTTCTTGGCTAAACCACGTTTGTTAATGGCTCCAATGATTTCGCCGATACTCCAGTCGAGTTCCTCGATGACATCCCCGTAGGTTCCGCGAGGCGACCCACCAGCGAATGCCGCGCCGGGCATTAGCGGCAAGTGTGGCATCGAATATGGCACATAAAGGAAGAAAGGCTCCTGTCGGTCGCGTTCGATGAACTCGACTGCCCGGCGGGTGAACGTAGCGGTCAACAGTGTCTGGTCCGGGTCAAGCTCGACAACCTCATTTCCTTCAATCAGTGGTAGAGAAATCCATTGTGGCGGTTGCATGTCATTGCTATAAGGGAGCCCCAGATATTCATCGAACCCATGTTGCAGCGGCAGGTACTCCTCTGGGCGCCCGAGATGCCACTTGCCGTAAATGGCCGTTGCATAACCACGGTCACGGAGCCCTTCCGCCAAGGTCCATTCCTCGGGGTGGACACCACGAGGTGAGTTAGGGGTTAGCACCCAGCCAAAGCCCGCCCGCACGGGTAGCCGCCCAGTCAGAAGTGCATAACGGCTCGCCGTACAAGCTGGCGATGCCGAATAGAATTGGGTGAAGCGCATCCCCTCGGCCGCTATTCGATCGATGTTGGGGGTGCGAATTAATGGGTTACCGGTGTAGCCGAAGTCACCGTAGCCAGCATCGTCGAGAAACAAGACAACGATATTGGGCCTCTTTGTATCCGAGTCCATGTAATTGATAGAAGAGTCTTCGCCTGGACTGGGTGCACATGCGGAAAGAACACTCACGAGAATCAACATGAAGCTGGAAGGTCGCATGGCCACAATCCTATTTGATTCCCTAATAAGCTGGTAGATTCCCCAAGCCTGATCCTCCTTGTAGGAATCACATCTTCAGGAGAGAATGCGGCGTTGGTGCTGCTCGCCGCGTGTAATAGAAATTCCTACTGAAAGTAGAGGGCCTGAGGTAGAGACCTTTGGGCCTATGGAGCAAGAACCCATGTTTCTCTCCCGCTACGCTTTTCCTGGGTGTTTCTGGGAAAGCTTCCCAACCAAATGTGGGGTGCTCGGCATTCTGGCCGAGGCCGCATAATATAATGCGAAGGGGAGATACTGCAGCCATTGTGGTTGCTCTGTCGCTGTCTGTAGCGGCTTCGCTGGGGCTGGCTTATGCGACGCAGTCGCAGAAAACCATCCAGGAGGGTGTTTTTACAGAGGGACAGGTTGAGCAAGGCGAGAAAGTTTGGGAGGAAATTTGTTCACAGTGCCATCCTATGGACATCTTTGGGCCCGACTACATGATTGGATGGGAAGGTGCCACAGCTGGCGAGCTCTTCGAACTTCTACAGGCAACCATGCCGTACGAGAGCCCTGGCATCCTTGCTGATAATGAGTATCTTGAGGTTATGGTGTTCCTTTTCAGCCTCAATGGAGTGAAGCACGGACAAGAAGAATTGCCGGCTGATGCGCCCCAACTTTACGAAATCACGATTGCCGGGCCCTTCGAGTGGTCTGGCGGAGGTCGTTGAGCAGGATGCTGAGGCATTGGCGGTCTTCCCAGATGTTTGCGCTTCTGGGGATTGTTGGTTTCCTAGCGACCGGTGGCATCATTCCGGCTTCGCAGGAAAGTTCTGCCGCTGCTGAATGGCGCGCCTACGGGGGAGATCATGCCTCGAGCGGCTATTCTCCACTCGACCAAATAACCTCCCAAAACGTCACCGATCTCGAGATCGTCTGGGAGTGGACAGGACGTAATTTCGGGCCCCGCTCCGAGGTACGCACCGAGACCAGGCCTTTGATGATCAATGGTGTGCTTTATGCGACGGCCGGAACACGTCGCGCGGTCGTCGCCATCGATCCGGGAACCGGTGAAACTATCTGGACGTATCGTCTTGACGAGGGGGAGCGTTATGCCGAGGCTCCACGGCGTAATTCCGGGCGCGGTGTTGCCTACTGGAGCCCAGGAGAATCGGGCGACGGCGCCCGCATCTTCGTTGTCACTCCTGGGTACCACCTGATTGCGCTAGATGCCTTCAATGGTCGGCCGATCTCAGAGTTTGGTGAAGATGGTGTCCTCGACCTTATGATTGGGGTACGTGGGGGGATTTCACCGGTTGGTCGCATAGGTTCGAGTTCACCACCGGTGATAGTGGGGGATGTTGTGATCGTTGGTTCGGCACAGGAGGTCGGGATGGCCCCCGACTCCATACGCAACATCAAAGGCGACGTGCGCGGCTTCGACGTTCGAACCGGCGAGCTAATGTGGACCTTCCATACAATTCCGGCAAGCGGTGAATTTGGCTACGATACCTGGGAAGACGGCTCAGCAGAGTATTCTGGCAATGCCGGTGTGTGGGCGCCGTTTTCCGCTGACCTTGAACTTGGCTATGTCTACCTTCCGGTCGAGGATGCTACCAGCGACTATTACGGGGGGCATCGGCCCGGTGACAACTTGTTTTCCAGCAGTCTCGTGTGCCTCAATGCTCGAACAGGGGAGCGTGTTTGGCATTACCAGTTCATCCATCATGATATTTGGGATTGGGATCTACCTGCCGCGCCAATCCTTGTCGATATCGACGTTGACGGCCGACCAATCAAAGCAGTTGCTCAGATTACCAAGCAAGCCTGGGTTTACGTCTTCGACCGCGAAACAGGTGAACCGGTATGGCCGATCGAAGAACTGCCGGTACCACAGTCGGATGTATCTGTAGAAAAAACCTCTCCGACCCAGCCACATCCGACCAAGCCGGCTCCGTTTGATCGCCAGGGGTTCTCCGAGAGCGACCTGATTGACTTCACTCCCGAGTTGCGGGCTCAGGCTCTCGAGCTTGTGCAGAACTACCGGATGGGGCCGATCTTCACTCCTCCTTCTCTCGTCGGTGGGCCTGATGGCACGCGCGGGACGTTGATGTTGCCCAATGCAATGGGCGGCGGCAATTGGGAAGGTGGAGCGGTCGACCCGGAAACTGGGATGTTGTATGTCGGCTCATATACCACACCGACGGCGCTTGGCCTCCGGGTACCTAGCCCCGAACGAAGCGATTTGAACTTTTGGTCAGGCGGCCGATCGCCACGATTGCCCCGGGGATTGCCGATCGTCAAACCTCCGTGGGGAAGAATCACCGCCATCGACCTAAACACCGGCGATCATGCTTGGATGGTTCCCAACGGAGACACTCCGGATAACATCAAGGATCATCCGCTATTACGTGACGTGGAGTTGCCGCGAACTGGAAAACAATCACGCCCCATGTTGTTGGTTACAAAAACGCTACTTTTCTCCGGGGAAGGTCTCAGTGGTGGCCCCGTGTTTCGCGCTCACGACAAGGCAACTGGCGAAACGATTGCCGAACTTGAGTTGCCAGCGACGGTAACCGGACTCCCAATTACCTATAGGTACGAAGGACGGCAGTACATCGTCGTGGCGGTGGGGGCGAGAGGTTATCCGGCTGGCCTCGTTGCCCTCGCGCTACCCGATTGAGTGTAGTCGGACCCAATTTCGTCTGGGCGCACTAGGTTTGCGGATCATCGCTGATCGGATCGTACGTTCCCTCTAGTGTGCCGCAGCAACCGTGTTGCGCAATACCCCAACGCCCTGAACCTCGATTTCGACCACATCGCCCGGTTTCATGGCGCGAGTTGAGCCCGGGGTTCCGGTGAAGATCACATCCCCCGGATAGAGGGTCACATAGCGGCTAATGTAGCTGACGATATAGTCGACTCCGAATAGTAGGTCTTCAGAACTTTCCGACTGGAGGGTTTCACCGTTGAGGCGCGTTTCTACTAACAAGTCATTGTAGTCAAGCCCGGTGACGATGGCTGGTCCGATGGGGCCAAAAGTGTCGGAGCCTTTTGCGCGTACCCACTGCAAATCGGCACCTTGCCAGGCGCGCTCAGAAACATCGTTCCCGGCAGTAACACCGAAGATGTGATCGGATGCATCTTCAATTGAAACGTTTTTGGCGGTGCTTCCGATAACGACGACCAACTCACCTTCGTAGTGTACGTCGCCGGCATCGCTCGGGATAACGATCTCGGCGTCGGGACCGATGATCGAGGTTGGGAATTTCGCAAAGAGCCCCGGATCTTCAGGTACCGGACTGCTGCCGATATGGCTCCGGTAGTTGAAGCCAACCGCGATGACCTTCGAAGGCTCGACTGGTGCTAGTAGTGTCAAATCGGCTAGCGGCATCCTGCGACCGCTGCGCGATGGTGAAACAAAAATGTCGCCATCGAGTTCGTAAACAGTAGTGTCCTCAAGGACGCCGTAGGACGTGTTGCCTTCGTGGCTGTAGCGGACATACTTAGTCACTTGTTGACTTGCCTCCACATTGCTTTCACGAGCCGGGATACCTGCGCCGGCGAACAATGCCGTGGCGATGAGCCCAGCAACGATCGAGGTCGTGACGTGAGTGAATGGGTTGTTCATCGGTTCTTCCATCAGTCAATTTGCTGTAGTCGCTAGAGAAGTATCCGTATCTGGACTGCGGTCGGCAAGGGGAATTGATAGCTCAAGACGATTTCGGACTAGGCAACGCAGGTGCGGTAGCCTCTTTATATGGTGATTTCGATCACAGTGGTGCCGGTGATGCTCTATGACGGTGATTGCGACTTTTGTAAGCGCTGGGTATGCCACTGGCAGGGTTTGACCGGAAACGCCGTTGAATACGTACCGTACCAAGAAGCACTCGATCGCTTCCCTCAGATCTCACGAGAATCAGCTGAGGCTGCGGTGCATCTAGTTTTGGCAGGAGGGGAAGTGCTTTCTGGGGCTGCTGCTGTGTGCCACACCTTGAAAGATGTTCGGGGCTGGGGTTGGGTAAATCTGGCCTACGGAAAGGTGTCGGGTTTCCGTCTGGTCTCAGAGGCACTCTATTGGTTAGTGGCGCGCAACCGGATGGTCTTGAGTTTATTTATGAAGTAGCCAAAGGAAGGACCTGAGGTTTCGTGAAGAGAGACGTTAACGTACGCTCTTGCGAATCTTGCCTCTGAAGGATTCAAAAGAATCCTGGTCGATTCCCTATAGGAGCCTTATAGATGGTGCGGTCTGGTGGCGCTACGGTGGATGCCGGCGGTCGCTATATGCCCGTCCTCCTGTTGGTGTTTGTCGGGAGCGGCTGCGCCGCCTTGATCTACGAAATCGTTTGGTTTCAGCTGTTGCGCCAGGTAATAGGTGCTTCGGCAATCTCGCTTGGTATCCTGCTGATTAGTTATATGGGTGGTTTGTTTCTCGGCAGCCTGGCGTTCTCTAAATACGTTTCGATGCGTCACCATCCGCTAAAGGTCTACGCAGTGCTTGAGATCGGCATCGGCTTGATGGGTGTCGCCTTGCTGCTGTTGTTGCCTCTGGTGGGCCATATTTACTCTGGCTTTGTCGGCTACGGGTTCGCTGGGGTGTTATTGCGCTCCACCATCTGTCTGCTTTGCTTGCTTCCGCCAACTATCCTAATGGGCGCGACGTTGCCGGCTATCTCGCGTTACATGGAGACGACCCGGGTAGGGATCTCGCGCATCGGCCTCTTGTACACTGCCAACATCGGTGGCGCGGTAGCCGGGTGCCTGTTCGCCGGGTTCTATCTGCTAAGGGTCTATGACATGGTGATCGCGACTCTGGTCGCCGCGTCGATCAATATGCTGATTGCCATGGTTGCCTTCTGGCTTATCGCCAGGGGTGTGCCGTTTGTTTCGCCTGAGGCCAAGGCTCTCATCCCCACTAAAGCCCCGAATCCCTGGGTGTACGTAGTTATTGGGCTGTCAGGGTTTACGGCACTCGGTACTCAAGTGGTTTGGACGCGACTGATCTCGCTGCTGTTTGGCGGGACCGTATATACCTTTTCAATCATCCTGGCGGTCTTCTTGATCGGGTTGGGCATCGGCAGCGCCGCTGGTTCGTTTCTTGCTCAGCAGGTACGAAGACCAGGTGTGGCCCTCGGTTGGACGCAACTGCTCTTGGTGTTCGCTATCCCGGCCGGGGCCTTCATGATTTCAAGAGAACTCCCGTTTTGGTATCTGAACCCGGAGTTCTACGATGTCATTACGCTGCGCTACGGTCACGATTTGATGAGAGCTACGGTCGCTATGCTGTTTGCTACCTGTTTGTGGGGGGCGAGCTTTCCCTTGGCGTTAGCGGCGACCGCCAGGCCGGAACAGGACCCCGGCGACTTGGTTGGACGCGTTTACGCTGCCAACACGGTCGGGGCGATCCTAGGTTCGGCAATGTTTAGCATGTATATGATCCCGGCATTCGGGACTTACCAGTCGCAGCAAAGGTTGACGCTGCTTGCCGGTTTGGCCGCTGCGTCGATGTTTGTTTCCGATCGTCTGACCTCTTCCGGCCGTGCTGAGTTGCAACCTGCGGAAGTCAGCAGGGAAAGCGCTTACGTTTCCCTGCTGGCACGCGCGGGCGGTTGGGTGGGAATTGCCCGCCTCGCAGGGCCCGCAGCGGTGGTTCTGTGGCTGACGTTCATGTTGGTCGGGTTGGTGGCCCCGGTGCCCGACGGGCTGGTTGCCTACGGACGTTTCGTTGAGGATTGGGACGCGGTTTCCGCCTACCATTACGTCGGCGAAGGAATGAATTCGTCCGTGGCGGTCTCCGACTGGCCGGAGGACAACATTCGCAGCTTTCACGTGGGTGGCAAGGTGGTGGCCTCGACGCGTCGCGTCGACATGCGCGTGCAGCGGATGTTGGGCCACCTACCGGCGATGTTTCAGGGTGGGCCGAAGTCGGTATTGGTGGTTGGCTTCGGTGCTGGGGTTACCGCCGGGTCGTTCGTCGTGCACGATGAGGTCGAACGCATCGTTGTGTGCGAGATCGAACCGCTCGTGCCCCAGGCGGCCGCAGCTTGGCTCGGCCCAGAGAACTACGACATTATCGAGGACCCCCGTACCGAGTTGATCTTCGACGACGCACGCCACTTTATCGCTACCACCGATGAAACCTTCGATGTCATCACTTCAGACCCGATCCACCCGTGGGTCAGCGGTTCCGCTGCCCTCTACTCGGCGGAGTACTACGAGCTCGTAAAACAGCGCCTTAACCCCGGTGGGGTGGTGGCGCAGTGGTTGCCGCTGTATGAGACGAGCGAGGAGGCTGTCAAAAGCAGCTTGGCGACCTTCTTGGAAGCGTTCCCTAACGGGACTGTATGGAACAGCGATATTTTCGGCGACGGTTACGACGTCGTGATGGTTGGCTGGGTCGGTGAAATGAAGCTTGATCTGTTGGTGCTTGAGGAACACCTTTCTCGGAACCTCCGCGTACGGCAGTCGCTTGCCGATGTCGACTTCTATTCAGGCTCTGAGCTGTTGACTTCGTACGTCGGGCAGGGGAGCGACCTTCGGCCGTGGCTCTTGGACGCTCAGATCAATCGCGACCGGAGCCTCCGCCTGCAGTATCTCGCCGGCCTGGCTATTGATGAGAATGACGCTATCCAGATTCTCACCGCGATGACCCAGTATCGCCGTTACCCCAATAATCTTTTCTTGGTTCCGCCGAACATGGAAAGGCAGCTGCGCCAGTCGTTCGACTACCGTGGCGTTCGTTAGAAGGAACGGATTATGCGCTCTGCTCTCGCGGCTTGCTTGATGCTCGCGGTCGTTGCTCTAGCCGCGCCGGCCCGTGCGCAGCGAACCGGCACGATCATTTCCGCTGTCGACGCGATCTTTGCCCCATGGGATGAGACCGGTTCTCCCGGATGCGCCCTTGGCGTCGTTGAAGACGGCGAATTCATATACGAGCGTGGCTACGGATTCGCGAATCTCGACTGGGACATCCCAAGTGCCACCGACACAGTCTTCTATGTTGGCTCGGTTTCGAAGCAGTTCACCGCCGCCGTAATTGCGTTACTAGCCGAAGAGGGAACCGTCGACCTTGATGAGAACATACGGGAATATTTCCCGGAAATTCCCAAGTACGTGCGGCCGATCACCGTACGTCACCTTGTGCACCACACCAGCGGTTTGCGCGACATCTATACACTTATGTCCCTGGCTGGCATCCGCCTTGAGGACGTTTTCACCGACGAGCAGGCGATCGAGCTAATCGCGGCCCAGCGAGAAACTAACTTCGAGCCGGGTAGCGAATATCTGTACAGCAATTCAGGTTATTTCTTACTCGCGCAACTTGTTGAGCGTGCTTCCGGCAAGACACTTCGCGAATTTGCCGAAGAAAGGATCTTTGCGCCTCTCGGCATGGAGGACACACACTTTCATGATCGACCGAGCCACATCGTAGATCGCCGAGCGATCAGCTATCAGGATTCCGATGTTGACTTCGATAATTACATCGCCACTGGGCACCGAGAGTTTCAAGTTAGCTACCTGGGCAACTTCGACAAGGTCGGAGCGGGTGGTCTGTACACTACCGTTAGGGACCTGCTGCTGTGGGATCGCAATTTTTACAGTGGTGATGTTGGCGGCAGACCTTTTCTTGACCTGATCCATACACGCGGTGCTCTCAACGATGGTTCACAACTTACTTACGCCTTTGGGCTGACCGTAGACGAGTATCGTGGTCTCAAGACGGTTAGTCATGGTGGTTCGATGATGGGGTTTAAAGCCGCCTACCTGCAGTTTCCTGAGCAGCGTTTTTCTGTGATTACGACCTGTAATCTCGGTTCCATCAATCCGATGCTTCTTGCGCAGCAAGTTGCCGATGTGTATCTCGGAGACCAGCTAGCCCGAGCAGTACCGAGCAGCACAACCATGCGGCGTAGTAACTCTTCGACAGCTTCTGAGCCCTTTGACAATGATGAGATCGTTGGGCTTGTTGGGACCTTCTACAGCGATGAACTTGATGTTAGTTACGAACTGGCTGTCGAAAATGGTCAGTTATGGCTTCGTTTGCGCAACACACCACCGCTTCTTCTCCGAAAGTTGGAAGACGGCCAGGCTCGTGCCGGCCCCTTGAACCTTACTTTCGAGCACGATGCTGCCGAGATGGCAAGCGCTTTTACGGTCAACGCTGGCCGGGTGACCAACATTCGCTTCAAGCGCCGGTGATCATCTAGTACATCACACACGGAGCCAGCTTCATTGGCCTCCTTGAACTCGGTGACTTAGGTATCAGACTGTAAATCCGTTGCTCTAGAAACTTTTTACCGGTACGCTCTGGGATCGATTTTCCCAGTACAATGAGGTGCACTTTGAAGAGACTTACCATTGCGATCGTATCGCTGCTTGTCATCGTTTTCTTTGTGCCGTTGGCCGAGGCTCAGACTGGCTTTAGTCGTTCCGTCGCGGTGAGTGGCAACGAAGTTTTCATTGGAGAACCAGGTAACAACGTTCCCTCTGGCTTTGTCTATATCTACCGGAACCAGAATGGGACCTGGGTCGAAGTCATGGCGCTGACCGCCGCCGATGCCACTGACGGTGATGGCTTCGGCACCGCTGTGGTTGCCAACGGTGACGAACTTTTGGTCAGCGCTGTCAGGGCTGGTCAGGGCGTCGTCTACATATTCAATCGCGATGGGCGGTCCTGGGTCCAAACGGGGACAATCGCCGCCGCCGCTAGTAACACGGATGAGAGCTTCGGTAGCTCGTTGGTACTAGTTGGTGACACTCTCTATGTTGGGGCGAGCGGAGCGAACTCGAATCAGGGTGCAACCTATGTTTTCGAGCGACAGGGTAGTAGCTGGGGTGAAATTGGTCGCTTGGAAGGTGACGCGCCGGAAGCGGCGCCCGAGGATGCGGAACCGCAGCCCCGGCGCCGTCGTGGCCCCGTTGGCCCGCGCTTCGGAAGCGCGATCGCTGCCGAGGGTGACTACGTTCTGATCGGTGCCCCCGGTACCAACCGGGGGGCGGGGGTCGTCTACGGGTTTCGTCGTGACGGCGACTCATTCGAACGCATCGTCAAGTTTCCTGAGGAGGGCACTGCAGGCGCCGGGTTCGGGGGCGCGATCACGATGTACGCTGGTTCAGCGCTGATCGGCTCTTCCGGTGCCAACGGTGGTGTTGGATCAGTGGCCGTGTATTTGTTCGATGAAGAGTCGGAACAGTGGAACAGTAGCCTGAGTCTGCAGCCTTTTGATGCCACCTCGGGTGTAGGCTTCGGCTCGTCTATCGTGGCGGCTGGGAATGAGATCTTCATCGGTGCCCCAGGATCTGGTGGAGGCGGAGCGATTTACCGTTTCGATAGCCACGACACAGGAAATGGCCAGATCAACGTTGGCGGCGTATCTAAAGTGGGCCCAGGGAGCCTAAGCGGCCGAGCGCAGTTTGCCAGCACGCTAGCATTCAATGGTGATGTGATGGTTGCTGGCATGCCAGGTGACGACCGCGGTTCCGGGACTGCGATGATCATGACGCGTGGCTACAACGGCTGGAACCATACTAAGGTGTTGAGCGAGAGGAAGGGCTTGCCTGCACTAACTGGTGAGTTGATGGAGTGCACGGATGGAATGATCGACCGCTACCCATGCAAGGGCGTCGATATCCTCTCGTTCTTACCGATGCGGGATATGGGTGGTGGCCGTGGGATGACCACCAACGACATCTGGGGCTGGACCGACCCGGAGACCGGCAGAGACTATGCACTTGTCTGCATGACCGAAAAGATGTCGTTCGTCGATGTCACCGACCCTTATAATCCAGTCTTCGTCGGAACACTGGACATGCACGAGGGCGCGCGCCCAGCCACCTGGCGCGATGTCAAGGTGCGCGCCGACCATGCCTACATTGTCTCCGATGGTGCTGGCGAGCATGGTGTGCAGGTGTTCGATCTGACCCGGTTACGTGAGTTCGCTGGAGAGGCGATTGTTTTCGACGAGGACGCCCACTATGGGTTGATCGACAGCGCCCACAACATTGTAATTAACGAAGACTCAGCATTTGCGTTTGTTGTCGGTGCTAGCGGTGGTGGCGAGACCTGCGGCGGCGGGTTACACATGGTCAACATTGAGGACCCACAGCAACCGGCGTTTGCCGGCTGTTTCGCCGACGTCACCACGGGCCGACGCGGCACCGGTTATTCGCACGACGCGCAGTGCGTCATCTACAACGGTCCTGATACCCGCTACACGGGACACGAGATCTGCTTCGGTTCCAACGAGACGGCGCTGTCGATCGCCGACGTTACCGATAAGCGGAACCCCGTGGCGGTCGGCATGTCGACGTATCCAAACGTTGCCTACACCCATCAGGGCTGGCTGACCGAGGATCACGAATACTTTTACATGAACGACGAGGGGGACGAGCCGCAAGGACTGGTGGAAGGTACACGCACACTGGTGTGGGATGTCCGCGAGCTTGATGATCCGGTGCTGGCTGGCGAGTACATCGCTGATGTTACGTCGACTGACCATAACCTCTATGTGGTCGACGACCTTATGTATCAGAGCAATTACGACGCCGGTTTACGTATCTTCGATGTGTCGACCCCCGAGGACCCCAAGGAGATCGGCTACTTCGACACGAGTCCTGAGGGGATGTCCGGTGCGAGTTCGTGGAGCAACTATCCTTTCTTCGAATCGCGCGTTGTGATTTTTACGTCTGGCCGTTCAGGTTTGTTCATTGCTAAGTTGCGCGACGACGCCAGGTAAACGGGCTCCGAATCAGCATCCTGAGCCCCGTTCTCTTTTGGGACGGGGCTTCGTGCCTGTGGATAAGCGGTTTGTGATTTCAGTATGAGATCGCTTGTGGAATTTGAGCGCGCCACACTGGCGCATAGGCCAACGCCCCTCGAGCCGATGCCGAATATCAGCGTCGATCTAGGCGGCCCGGATGTGTGGGTCAAGCGCGACGATTGCACAGGTTTGGGGATGGGAGGCAACAAGGCACGGCAGCTCGAGTTCTACTTTGGAGATGCTCTGGCCCGAGGTGCCGACACCGTCCTGATTACCGGTGCCGTGCAATCGAACTACGTCCGAGCCACTGCCGCTGCGTCTGCCAAGCTTGGTATGGGCTGCGAGATCCAGCTTGAAGAGCGTGTCGAAGGTATGGATGAGACGTATCGGCGTTCCGGGAACGTTCTTCTCAATCAGCTCTTCGGCGCCCGACTGCACAGCTACCCCGAGGGAGAAGACGAGACCGGCGCCGATGCTGAGCTTGATGCAATAGCCGAGCGTCTGCGTAGCCAGGGCAAAAGCCCCTACGTTATTTACCTATCCGAGGGGCATCAGCCACTTGGCGCCCTCGGTTACGTTGAGGCTGCCGGGGAGATTCTCGAACAGGCAGCCGTTCTCGGGGCCGATTTCGACGCCATCGTTGTTCCCAGTGGCAGCGGTGCGACCCAAGCGGGGTTGCTGGTTGGGTTGCGTGCCGCCGGATCTAAGGTGCCAGTCCACGGCATCGCGGTGCGGCGCGATGCTAAGAGCCAGGCGGCGCGAATTCTGCGCACAGCGCGCGCCACTGGAGAGAAACTCCATGTGGCTCACGTGGTGGATGAGACCGACGTCGTCGTACATGACGACTGGCTGGCGCCAGGCTATGGGCATCCCTCTGAGGACACGTTGGAAGCGATAAGGATCGCGGCACAACGCGAAGGTTTGCTGCTCGATCCGGTCTATTCTGGCAAGGCTTTCGCGGGCCTTATCGGTCTCGTTCGCCGGGGTGACCTGGAGCCGCACGACACGATTCTGTTTGTCCACACAGGCGGGACCCCCGCACTGTTTGGCTACGCCAATCTACTTGGTGACATCTGATGCCATCAGGCTTGCCGGTGTCGAAGGGGCTTGTTACAATAAACGCTATTGAGTCTCAATCTCAATTACGTTTGAGTAAAATAACCTGAAGGGTTTTCGGAACGCACCGAACACGTCATCATGGTTTCGCCCATCCCCACAAACCGTTGCGAGGCATCAAACTGGTCGGAGGAATTCAGATGATCCATACACGAGTCGTTTTCTTGGCGCTCATCGCAGTGTTCGCCGCAGTGGGAAGTTTTGCCCAGGTAGGTACTAACAACAGCGTGCTGAACCCGAACCTCGCCAGCGCAGACGAGCTGCAGGCGGCACCGCACATCGATTCAACGATCGCGCAGGCCATCATCGCCGGCCGGCCATACTTGACCGCCACAGCGCTTGACGCGACGTTGAGTGCCGCTACGCTGTCCGACCAGCAACGGACTGAGGTCTTCGTGAATCTGTTTGTACCGATCAACCTCAACACCGCCAGCGAAGAAGAGATGATGCTTGTACCAGGCGTCGGTGGGCGGATGGCGCACGAGTTCGACGAGTATCGCCCCTGGGAGGGTGGGATTCTGCGTTTCCGGCGTGAGATCGGCAAATACGTTGACGACGACGAGGTCGCGCGGCTTGAGAAGTACGTCTTCGTGCCGATGGACCTAAACGCGGCATCGAGCGAAGATTTCCTGACCATCCCGGGCGTCGGCAACCGTATGGTGCACGAGTTCGAGGAGTACCGGCCGTACGTCAACATGGCGCAGTTCGAGCGGGAGATCGGCAAGTACGTCGACGAGAATGAGGTTGCACGGCTCGCCCGCTACGTATACATCGAGCAGTAATTGATATCGGACGCTAACGGCGCGGAACACCGAACAATTGGGATGTTCCGCTGCCTGATCCTTGCGATCCTTCTTTTCGGCATGCTCGGAGTGCTGGCCGAACTCTATCTGATAGAGCACAACGAAGACTGGTGGCAGCTGGTGCCGATGTATCTACTGGTGGTTGGTCCGTTGGCGGTTGTCTGGACGATGGCCAGGCCAGCAGCGGCGAGCCTGCGCAGTTTTCAGCTTTTGATGACTCTATACGTGATCGCAGGCATCATTGGCATTTATCAGCACTACACTGGAAACGCTGAATTTGAGCTTGAGATGTACCCGTCACGCGCTGGCTTCGAGCTGTTCTGGGAATCACTCAAAGGAGCGACGCCAGCCCTGGCGCCGGGGACCATGACTCTGTTCGGTCTGCTGGGTCTGGCGTCAATCTTTCGCCATCCGCAGTTGGCATCAAAGAAGATGCCGATGGAATAGTACGGTTCGCTATGGCCTCTGATCCTGAGCTACCGAGCCTCATCCCGGTCGACCAGACCGAGCGCATCAATTCGCTCGACGTGCTGCGCGGTTTCGCCTTGCTCGGCATCCTGGTGATGAACATCCAGGCATTCTCGATGGTCGGCGCGGCGTACATGAACCCGACTGCCTATGGCGATCTCACCGGTGCTAACTACTGGGTCTGGTACGTTAGCCACCTGTTATTCGATCAAAAGTTCATGGCCCTGTTCTCGGCGCTGTTCGGTGCCGGCATCGTGCTGATGTGGCGACGCGCCGAAGCAAAGAGCCGTCGGGCGACGGGGCTTCACTACCGGCGCACCTTCTGGCTCATGGTGTTCGGCCTTGTTCACGCCTACGGGGTGTGGGCGGGCGACATCCTGTTTGTCTACAGCCTCTGTGCCCTGTGGGTGTTCTGGCTCAAGCGTCGTTCGCCCAAGGCACTGATCATCATCGGGGCGATCGTCCTGATGGTCTCGCCGGTACTAATGATGACAGCTGGGCTGTCGGTGCCATGGTGGCCCCAAGAGGACGTTGAGCAAGTGATGGTTGGTTGGCAGCCAACGCCGGAACAAATTGCCGAGGAGGTTGCCAACTACCAGGGGGGCTGGTCCGATCAGGGGCGCAGCCGGGTGAAGGTCGCTGTCGGGACGCACACGGAGGCGTTCATTTATTGGGCCTTCTGGCGTGCCAGCGGCCTCATGATCGTCGGCATGGCGCTGTTCAAGATCGGTTTCTTCAGCGCCGAGCTGTCTGATCGGATCTACAAGCGGTGCATCGGGATCTCGTTTCTCGGCTTGCCCATCCTTGTGTACAGCGTGCACCAGAACTTCGCCTCCGCGTGGAGTATTGAGCGCTTCTTCTTCAGCCAGGTGTACAACTACTTCGCCAGCCTGCTCGTAAGCCTTGGGTATGCGAGTGCCATCATGCTGATCTGCAAGTATGGCCTGTTGACCAAAGTAACTTCGGGGCTGGCCAACGTCGGGCGCATGGCTCTGACCAACTATCTGTTGCACACCATCATTGCCACGACGATCTTCTACGGCCATGGGCTTGGCTACTTCGGGCAGGTCAGCCGGGCCGGCCAGATTTTGATTGTGTGTGGCATCTGGGCGTTTCAGATTCCGTTTTCGGCCTGGTGGCTGAAGCGCTTTCGGTTCGGACCGTTTGAGTGGCTCTGGCGGACGCTATCCTACATGAAGCAACAGCCACTGATGCGATAAGAAACGCGAATCCTACTGGGTCATATACAGAGCGTTGAAGAACAACTTGAACGTGCCCTGCGTCTGTGCCCGGTGCTGCACGCGGAAGCCATACATCACGATTTTGCCGTCGTCGTAGTCGACCTCGATGACAGCGCCGCGGCCAGCCAGGAACTCATCGCCGAGCATTTCGCCGGACGCCAGCACACGGCCCTCAGACGGCCAGGTGGCGACGACTCGCATATTGCCCGCCGCCGCGTCCCAACCGTCTGGCTCGTAGGCTCGGCCACCACCGAAAAATGCGAAGGCGTTTTCTTTCATTCCATAGCCGAGCGGATGCTCGTTGTTGACATCGAGCTTCAAGACCGCTGGCGGTAGGTAAAAGTCGGGTTGCTGCAGGCCCTGTAACGCGTCCTTGACTGGCACATTGAAGTGTTCGAACACAATTTGGTCCGAGCGTTCAAAGGTCAGCAGCGTGCCGCCCTCTTCGACAAACTCGATAATTGCCTCGATGCCCTCGTCGCCGACGCCGCCGGCGTAGGGCTCCATTATGCGCTCCTCGGAAATACCGTTGATCAAGGTCCGAGGTTGCACGCCCTGCGGGATGATCAGCACGTCAAAGTTGGCACCGAGGTCACCCTCGCGAATACGGGCATTGTCTACGCTCTGGAACGGAAAGCCGTAATTCTCCAGCGTCAATCGTGTCCAGCCCTCGTCCATCGACGCCTGCCAGGGCTTGTATAAGCCAATGCGGGCGCCGGAAATCTGTACCGGCATGTTGCTTCCCGAGCCTTCCGGATCGATGAACACGGGCACGCGCATCTCCGATGCGATCTGTTGCATCCGGTCGGCGATCTCGGGCGTTCGCCTTGAGATCATGAAGGTGCCGGCTGGTAGCTCACCGGCCTCGACGGTCAGTGGCCCTGAGCTTCGATAGACCTCGACTCCCTCGGCAAGCAGCTGGTTGACGGCAACGTAGCTTTCGTTGATCCGCGGATCGAGCGCGTAACCGCTACTTGCTCGGTTAGGGATCTCCGGCATCGGCGGCACTGCGGTGCTGATTGTTGTGGTGGTGACGTCGAACTGCGTATCGACGCGAGCGACGTCGACGCCCATCTGCATCGACATGGTGTAGGCGGTGGAATCGTAGCGTCTCTGGACCGGGCCGTCTCGATATTCGTACTTGATCACAGGGGAGCGTGGCTCGAGAAGGTCGATCAAGGCGGGACGTCCTCGCTGGGCGCCTGGAATGATGAATGAGCCGGCGGCATAGGTGACCGGCTCGGGTTCCGTTTCGGGCTCTTCCTCGCTCTCGACTTCCTCGGCTTCTTCGACTTCTTCGGCTTCTTCGACTTCCTCGGCTTCTTCGTTTTCTTCCTCCTCGCCGGCTTCAGCCGCTATCTCCTCGGCGGGATCAGGAGGGATGAATCCCGGCAGCGGAAGCGGATCTGTAGAGAGGATCGCCTCAAAAGACTCGCCAGCCTGGTAGACCTCGATGCCCTGGTTGATTAGTCGCTGTACCAGATCGGCGGCGGTGTTCGGATCGGACTGATCGATGGGAATGACCCAGGCGTAGGGTCCTTCGATTTCGGCCCGCTTCAGGGTTTCCTGCGCCATCAACCACTGGTTGTACAGAAAATCCTCTCTGTTGCGCGCTGTCTGCTTAAGCACACCGCGCGCCGCAATCATTTGGTAGTCGACGATGTCTCCGAGCGTCCACGTACCGCCGCGCCAAGGATCGACCATGGCGACAGAGAATTCGGAACTGCCGCCCCGACCGCCTCGACCGCCTCGACTCCCACCACCACGTCCGCCGCGACCAGCCCGGCCGCCGCTGTTTGGCGTGACTGGCGATGCGATGCGGGCGCTCGCCGTCTCAGTAAGCAGACCGACGACGTTGTGGAAGCGCCAGTTCAGCGCTCCCTCCTGGCCGTAGATGCGGTACATCTCGCCGGTGAGGATGCCCTTCTTGCCTTCCGCCTGGAGGTCGGTGACGATCTGGCCGCCGAGTAGGCGAATCTCCTGGAACAGCAGCGGTGGGATGTCAGGGCTCTGGGGGTCGGGGAACGGCGGCACGAACATGCGCGCCCCGCCGGACCCCATCTGGTGCTGGTCGAGGTACACCTGCGGCGCCCAGTCGTCAAACATGAGCTTAAACATGTAGCGGGTCTCGACGAGGTTACCCATGAAGAAGTCTCGATTGTTATCGTGGCCGGCATAGTGGTGGTACAGGTACGGCATCGGTGCTTCTTCAAAGTCGGTGTCGAGGTTTTGGTTGTACCAGTCGGTAACCATGATCTGGCCGTCGGGATTCGACGACGGCACTAGCACCATGATCACGTTGTCAAGAACCTCCTCCATTAACGGAGTGTTCAACGTCGCCATCTCGTAGATCAGCTGCACGCTGGTCTGCGATGAGCCGATCTCGGAGCTGTGTATGTTGTGGTTAAGGACGACAGTGACCTTGCCTTCCTGGGCCAACGCCCGCGCCTGTTGCTGTGAAAGACTGCGTCCGTCGGCGAGTTGGCGACCTATGTCGACGTAGCGGTCAATGTCAGCGAAGTTCTCAGGCGCAGTTACGACCACCGAGACGAAGCGGTTGTCGAGAGTTGTGGGGCCGTATTCGTCAACGCGCACGCGGCCGGAAGTTTCGGCAAGCAGATCGAAGTACTCCAGGATTTGGTCCCAGCGGGCGAGCTTTTCATCGGTACCGATCGCGAAACCAAAGAACTCTTCTGGTGTCGGGATCTCTGCCTGGGGGACCGCTGAAGCGATTGAGCTGGCCAGCAGAGCGACAAGCAGCATGATGGCAGACCCAATGCACGGACGTTGGCGGGCGGGATGAAGTGGGTTTTTAGCAGGGCGTGGTGTCATCGATCTTCCTTCGAGTCAGCCGCGATAGGGTCACGTGTATGTTGGAATCGTCCCAGCAGGGTACCGCATCGATTTGCACCCGTCGCTAGGACCGTGACCTGTTAGAAAGGAGCTAACTGCTCCTGGGTAGGTTCTGCTCAGCAGTACCAGGGTTCGCTGAGATAGGGGATTGTGGCCCGCGGCCTTATAGTGGTTACTGGTGGCAAAGGAGCAGGTTGTTCGAGCCTTGGGCCCAAGAGCTCACAAATCTGCGCGAAAATTTCTAGTCGGTCCGTACAGGCGGTAGCGTGCTCAATCGTGGTTTGAATCTCCCGCTGCAACTCATCGACGCGCGAATCACTATGACGCCATGGATAGCCGAGTGATCGAGGTTCGAATTCACCAATTAAGCGGTTCACCTCGGGTACCTCCAGCAAACACGAGCCAGCCGGAATCAACAACCGGATCGCCAACTGGATCGACGGTACGTTATTGATCATGTTCAACTCGATGAGAGTGGAAAGTAGGTCGGCATAGCTATCGAGTGTGGTCCACGGGGTAAAGGCGACGAACGTTGGCTGTAGAGCCAGGCCTGCTTCGCGGAACAATCGCACAACTTCAAAGAAATCGTCCCGTGTGTGGCCCTTGTCGAGGATCTCCAGAACACGGTTGTCGACCGACTCGATAGCACTGGTTACGAACACACATCCGGTCTCACGCAGCGTCGACAGCAGAGCAGGATAAGCAAGCAGGTGCTCGACCTTTACAGTCACGTCATAGGTCAGATGCGGGTATCGCTTGTGCAACGTTGTAACGATTTTGGCCGCATGCTTAGGACCATTGAGAAAATCGGGATCTCCAAAAGTAATGTGTTCCGCACCGGCAACGACCTGCTGCTCGATGTCGGCAAGTACAACTTTGGGTTGGATGACGCGAAACTGACCGCCGTAGATTGGCACAACTGGGCAATGGCGGCACAGGTGCTTGCAGCCGCGAGTTGTCTCGGTGTATCCGACGGTTCGACGCGTGCCATTGGACGTGGTGAGGTGCGCGTACTCTGCGAGTGCCGGCAAATTATTACGGCTTGGTGTCCGGAATTGTTGGCGTTTCAGCGAGATCTCCGGTTCGACTTGCCTCTCTCCCTCAATGTTGGTTTCGGGCTGGTATTCTAAAGTTTGGTCGGGGCTGGTTTGTACCGGGGGACAGATACGCTGCGCCAGTCTCACCAGCCCTTCCTCAAATTCACCACCGAGGATCGTGCATGCGCCGCGTTGTTGCATGACCTTAGCGCTTGCCAGCGCGTAAAGGCCGTACAAGCAGACGTGAGCATCTGGGTTCCACACCACGACTTTGTCAAGCACGTCTAGAGCGATACGCGCCGCTGTGTGCATCGGCAGGTAGAAAGCGACAAGAGCGGCACGCTCGACGGCATCACGGTCAAGCCGTTGTACAGAAAGATCCAGGCAGGCCACATCGAAACCCGCTTCTTCAAGAAACGCAGCCGGGGAGGCGAGACCAAATGGCTGGCGCCCCATCTCGTAGGTGGAAATTAGCAGTACGCTCACGTCGATTAATCCGCGGGCACAGGAAGCACAGAGCTGGAAGTGTTCACCGGCCGCAACGTTACTCCGTGTGCTTGTTCAGTGGAAGTTCGGCGCGCAGCGTTTGCGTGTCCTTTGGCGGTTGGGTAGAGTCGGCGCGCAGCGCTTCCTAGGGGGCCAAGATCTGACAATGAGTTTCAAGACCAAGACCGTAGAGTGGCTAGCGCGGACTACAGTGCATTTCCCGCGGGCGTTTTGGTTTTTCGTCCGTGCTTGGGAATGGACGCGCCAGAAGTGGCAGGAAGCGACTCCTGGTGAGCGCTCTTGGAAGGGCGCCGCGCTAGGTTTGTTCATCGCGACAATCGTGGTTGTTGCCGACAGCGTTCTACACCGTTCGATGCTGCCGTTCCCGACCTACGATCGCGTTGCCAACGCCGTGCGTGGGGTCCGTGAGGCGGTCATGTACGGTGTCGGCATGGTGGTCCTTGCCACTGTAATCGCTCACATGCCGTGGCGTTATCGCCTGATGTTGGGAGCCTGCGCTGGGGTACTGGCGAGCTCCTTTCCTTTCAGTACCGACGACCGGGTGCTATGGGTCAGCGTCATTGCGTTCTCCGTCGCTGGTGCTGCGCTGGCGGTGATCTCTCGCGAGGATATTTCGACGATCACGCGGTTCCAAAAGGGCATCGCGATTATCGGTATTGTGTTCGGCATCTTAACCGTTGGTTATCTTTTGTATTGGGTGATGAATCCGGGTTTCGATGCGATCGAGTATCGTAACGCCGCTCGTGAAGCTGAGACCGCCGGAACAGCATCAGTTGTGGGCTTATCGTTGGCGGATCCTTCGGAGCGCGGGCCTCACGAGGTTCTCTATTTGACTTACGGCAGCGGCGCGGACATTCGCCGTCCGGAGTTCGGACGCGACGCTGACCTGATCACTGAGACGGTCGATGGTCGACCGTTCCTAGCCAATTGGATTGGCAGATCAGGCGATGAGCGCAAAGATTTCTGGGGCTTTGATCGCGACGAATTGCCTCTGCAAGGTCGCGTTTGGTACCCGGCTGGTGATGGTCCATTCCCGCTCGTGCTCATCGTGCATGGCAACCACAGTATGTACGAGTATTCAGACCCCGGATACAAATACTTAGGCGAGTTGCTTGCGAGTCGTGGCTACGTCCTGGTGTCGGTCGATGAAAATTTCATCAACGGCAATATAAGTCAGGAGAATGATGCGCGTGGCTGGCTGCTGCTTGAACACCTCAAGGTATGGGATCGATGGAACGAGGGCGAGGTCACTGGTGGCTCAGGGAAAAACGGCGCTAGGGAAGATTCCGTGGGGGATAACGAGCAGACATTCAACCCTTTTGTCGGTGAAATCGATATGAGTCGCATAGGGTTGATCGGTCATTCACGGGGCGGAGAGGCAGTTACTATTGCGGCGTTTTTTAATTCCCTTCCATATTACCCGGACGATGCAACCGTCCCGTTTGACTACAACTTCGACATCAACGCTGTGATCGCCATCGCTCCGGTTATGGGGCAGTATCAGCCTGGCGGACGCTACACGGACCTTTCCGATATCAACTACTTCGTCATTCACGGTGCCAACGATGGTGACGTTAGTTCGTTCAGCGGTGCCAGCCAGTACGAGCATGTAACTTTTTCAGGTGGCCCCTACCGATTTAAATCGTCGTTGTACGTGATGGGCGCCAACCATGGCCAGTTCAACCAAGTATGGGGTGATCGCGACTCCAGATTGCCTTCTGGTCGGTCTCTCTCGACTCGGTCGTTGATCGCCGAACGAGACCAGCGCAAAGTCGCCGAGGTGTATATCAGTGCTTTTCTTGAGGCGACGCTGCGTGGGCAGCTCAACTACCTGCCGTTGTTTACAGACGCTCGTGAAGGCAAGCAGTGGCTACCGGAGACAGCTTATTTGGTGGAGTTCGACGACGCCCGCTCCATGAAGGTGGCGACCTTCGACGAGGACGTTGACGTGACGACCACAACGCTGGCTGGTGGCTCAACAATGGCTCAAAACCTCACTGTATGGCGAGAGCAACGGGTTTCGATGAAGTCGCGCACCAAGGAGACCGCTGGCGTATACCTCGGCTGGGAGGTCTTGGAGGATCGAAATGGTGACGATGTCGCCTATGAACATGAAGAAGCGTCTGATGAGTCTGATAGGGAGTCAACTGAAGGAAACGTAGCCACCAACCTTGACGATGACGACATCACGCCCCGTTACGTTATCGACTTGCCTGAGCAGTTTGTTGTCGATCCTTCCAGCGCACTGTTTTTCTCGCTTGCCGATGCCAACGAAAGCTCAAAGGCGCCGGCCCATCTGAGGCTCAAGGACGAAGAACAAGACAACCAGCATCGACAAGATCTGGGTACTCAGGAACTAGAGAGATCGCAGGATCAGAACAATTCTAATAGTAACAATGAGGAAGAAGATAAAGGCGGGCCTCGTGAGCCGATCGACTTCACAATTCGCCTTGTTGATACACGGAACAACGTTGCCGAAGTGCTTCTTAGTCGCTTCTCGATGGTGCAACCGCAGCTTGAGGTGCAGTTGCGCAAGACGTTCGTCGATGATCCACGGACCGATTCCGAAGCTGTCTTCCAGAGCTTCTTGCTGCCACTCGAATGGTTTCTCGAGGCCAACCCGAAGTTTGATGTATCGCGGCCAGCACGTATTGAATTCGTCTTTGATCGTTCTCCATCTGGGGTGGTAATCCTCGATAGTGTTGGATTTAGAACCGCCCCGACTTCGTGAATGTCAGTGGTTTGCCGAGGAGATCCTCCGCTGGCTGGGGTAACCTTTCTCCATGCCGATGTTTTTGACCTGCCTCGTTGCCATGTTCATGGTAGCCATGCCAATAATTCAAACTGGTCGCAGTAACATCGAAGAAAGCTATGGTGCGCGTCGTAGCTCTGCTTCGACCCAAGCACTGCTAAGTGGCGACGGTAAAGCGTGGGAGCAGGCCCGGAAAGTTGCGTGGGGGCCACAAATCTATGGGACTTCCTTTCGTGCAGTTTGGAGTGAGACGGGCTTATTCGTACGTTTTGATGCCGTCGATCCTTCGCCGTGGTACACGTTGACCAAGCGTGATGACCATTTGTGGACGGAGGAGGTGGTCGAGATCTTCATCGACCCAGATGGTGATGGCCGCAACTACGCTGAGATTGAGATCAGCCCACACAACGTGGTTTGTGACCTGCTGATATTCGAGGGTGCGCCCAATGTAAGATCGGATATTGATTGGGATCACGAAGGACTGCAGAGCAAGGTACACCCTCTGATTGGTGCTGATGGTGAGCCGGTTGGCTGGATGGCCATCGCCATCCTTCCATGGAGCAGTTTCGCAACGCTCACGGCTATTAGCAGTGTCCCGGTTCCGCCCCATGATGGGGACGTTTGGCGCTTTAACATCTTCCGGATCAAGCGACCGTTTGGTCCGACAGAGCCCGATCGTGACGTTGTCTACGCTGCCTGGTCGCCGCCCATCGGCCCGAGTTTCCACGAACCCGCAGTATTTCGAGCGCTGGAGTTCATCGAATGAATGGAACCCTCGAAAAGCTATTGTCCTCAAGGCTGAGTGTCGAGTGGCTTTTCCGGGCCAGGCTTCTTGTTTTCGCTGCCACTTTGTTTCTTCCCGGTTGCGGCGGAATTGGTTCTTCAAGCGAGGTTACGACGTGGGAACAGCAGGTGATCATCCCAACCTACCCGCTTCGGCCAGACGATCCGAATCCGCAGTTCTTCGAGCTCACCGGCTCCAACAACTACCCCTACACAACTCAAGATGGCTTTACCAGTGAACTTGTGGATCGTTCCTACCGTGTTGTTTATCTGGAGAACTAATACTTGCGGATCATGTGTTTGCCAGAGATCGGCGGTCGCATCCACTCCGTATACGACAAAGTTCGGGGCGAAGAAATGTTCCATGCCAATCAGGTCATTAAGCCGGGGCACATTGCCCTGCGCGGCGCCTGGGTTTCGGGTGGGATCGAGTGGAACCGGGGGCCGCAGGGGCACACGGTGACTAGCTTTTCGCCGGTCGATGTTGTCGGTGTACAAAACCCGGATGGTTCAGCGTCGTTGGTAATTGGCTACACCGAGATGAACTTCCGCACCGGATGGACTGTGCGCCTGACGTTGCACCCTGGCCGTGCCTATCTTGATGAACAAATTGAGATTTTTAACCCAACCGATGGTGTGCATCCTTACTACTTTTGGAATAACACCGCCTTTCCACAACGAGACGGCACTCGTTTCATTTACCCGATGACACTGGGTTCCGATCACAATGGTGTCAATTTCTTCTCGTGGCCGGTACACCAGGGCAGCGATCTAAGTTGGTTAAAGAACTACCCAGAACCGACCTCGGTCTTTGGGTATCAAGTGGCGGCCGATTTTTTCGGTGCTTACGACATCGATCGTGACTATGGCATCGTGCAGGTGGCGGACCATAACGTGCTTCCGGGGAAAAAGGCCTGGACTTGGGGGCAGTCCGATGAGGGGATGGTGGCCCAGTCGGCGCTAACGGATGATGACGGCCCATACATCGAGGTACAGAGCGGTCCGCTTTTGACACAGGCAGACTTTGAGATGCTCAGACCAGGTGGACGTGTAGCGTGGCAGGAGTTTTGGTATCCGGTTGGTGGGTTAATCGATGGCTTCGAATACGCCACTCCTGACATGGCGGTGCAGCGCCGTGAAGCTGGGTCACTCGGAAGTTGGAATATGGCTGCAGGCATTGGAGAGGAGCCGTCTGCGGGTGTCGAACTACGCTTTTTGTCTACGGGTGTTTTCCCGAACGCACGGCTCGTAGTTCGGCGAGGGGACGAACAGATCGTCTCGCGAACAGTCAACTTCAATCCGCGGTCCGTACAGGTCATACCGTTATCGATTGCTCCGGGCGAAGCGGTGAGCGTCGACGTTAAATCGGGTGCGGGTGCCAGTTTGCTCCGATACGAATCGCCCCTCGATATCCCAGAAAGAACGGCACCCTCACTGGAAGATGCTCCACTGCAGCGGACGAGTGACCAAATGTATCTGGATGCCCTCGATTTAGACAAGAAGAGTGATCGCCTAGGGGCCCGGCGTGGCTACAGGGCTGTCCTCGAGAGCGACTCATCCATGGACCCCGCTACTTCGGCCGCGTCGGCGTTGGTGTCACTGGCAGTGCTTGACGCTGAGGTAGGTCGTTATGAACGTGCCAAGGAGCTTCTCAACCAGGCTCGGATTATCGATCCAGAGGACGGCATGATCCTGTACTTGCGCGGCGTGGCGAACCTACAGCTCGGTGATCTCGACGCCGCTCTTGCTGACGGATCTGCGGCCACCGAAGCCGTTCGCCCCACGCCGCTTGGTCACGGTCTCGTTGGCCGCGCCCGCATGTGGCTGCGCGATTTTCCCGAGGCGATCGCGGCCTTTGAAGCTGGGCTCGCCGAAAGTGACACCGATTATGTACGGCTCAGTGAGTCGAACATGATCGCTGCCTACAGGTTAGGTGATATCGATAGGGCCGCGTCGGCAGCAGCAGAAGAAGTGGAGTCAGGAACTGTCCGGCTTGTGCCATGGGCTGTTGCGGAGCTGGTGAAAGAGGGTTCAGGAGGGGCGACTCTTAGTGACGGCGACTTGGCTGCCAGTGCTGAAAGGTTTGCGCTATCCGTTGGCTGGGTAGGGGAGACCGAGTTCGCACATCTTGAGCTCGCCTTCGCTCTCGCCGAACTGGGGTTAGCCCGGGAAGCTGCCGCGTTTACTCGCGCCGTCTTGGTCGACAATCAGGATTCACCACGTCCGTTGCCGCTGTACACGATCGCGTACTTTGAACATGAGCTCGGCAACAATGAGGAATCGCAAAGCCTGATCGCGCAAGCTAGTGAGATCAAGGCCGACTACGTCTTCCCTTCGCGGACCGAAATGATCGTTGTGCTGCAGCACGCGATTTCGGAAAACCCCGATGATGCTCGGGCGCACGCGTACCTCGGAAATCTTTACGCTGGCCTCGGACGTTTTGACGAAGCCGAGCCCGAGTGGCGCCGGGCCGTGGAGATCGACTCTTTACTCAGTGTCGCGACACGCAATCTAGGACTACTTGCGTGGAGGCTCGATGGTGACCTGACTGCCGCCGCTAGTTGGTACCGGGCGGCGATTAGCGCTCGGCCGGATGACCAGACCCTTCACCGTGACCTGGCGCGGATTTTGATCGAGCAGGGAGACGCCGACGCGGGGATTGTGGTGCTTGAGTCTCTTCCCCGTGACGAATACCGACGACCTGATGTCGTTGTTTTGCTCGCTGATACCTACACAGTTGTTAAGCGTTTCGATGACGCTATTGCACTGCTTGAATCCACTACTTTCACCAACCGTGAGGGTGTTCGTGATACCTGGGAAATTTTTTCAGGCGCCCATATCGATAGGGGTATAAACCGTTACGAGCGTGGTGTTGCAGTGGGATCCTTAGATCAGATTGCAACGGAGCTGCAGGCCGCGCTCACTGATTTCGACATGGCCCTTACCTATCCCGCCAACCTAAACGCTGGCCGCCCCCACGAGCCCCTTGAAGCTCGTGCCAACTACTGGAGGGGACTAACGTTCGAAGCTCTCGGCGATTCAGGGCGGGCCCAAGAAGCTTGGGAAGCCTGCGCTGCTGGCGTGCGCCGAGGGCAGGAGCAGCAGGAATATGTGCGTCTTTGCGAGGGGAAGCTCCGATGAAGCGTTCCTACTCGAACCTGGAAAATCCAGGGGCACTGCCGGCTACATGAGCCCCGAGCACGCGAAGGGCAAGCCGCTCGACAAGCGGACGGACATCTGGTCGTTTGGAGTGCTGCCGTACGAGATGCTCACCGGCACCTCACCTTTCCGAGGGGACGACGTCTCCGAGGTACTCGCCGGCATCCTCAAGGACGAGCCCGACTGGACGGCGCTTCCGGCGGATACTCCGATGTTGGTCAACCTGACTCTGGCCGATGCCTGATAAAGGATCCCGAGCAGCGGCTCCACGACGTGGCCGACCCTCACGATTCCTCGGTCGTACCTCAACGCAGGCATCGACATCATGCTGGACGTGTTGCGCAACGCTCTGTGAGCGTCGGCCCACAGTCTATTGAGCATTTCCGGGAGAGAACAATGAAGATACGGATTCGAACCCAAGCGGCCGCCCTTTTTCTGCTTTCGGGCGCCATGATGCTGTTGCCGGCTTGCACTCGAGTGTCCGCCGACGAAAGTCGGGATTCCGAGACTCCGACTCCAGTCTCATCGTCGCAGTCCGATGACGCCGAACTCGTATTCTCGAGTTTGGACATCGCGCAGACGAATCGTGGCACCGTCAACATCAACGGCTACGACCGACATTTCTCCGTTACGTTCCCCACCTCATACAACCGTGAAGAAGCGTATCCGGTTGTTCTGTTTTTTCATGGCTGTATGTGTCGTCCCACAGTCAGCGACGAAGGCGTTTTGAGGTATTTGGATTGGTCACCGCGGTTGGAACCGTATAAAGACGATTTCATCGTCGTCAAAATGTCTGCCTTCTCCGAGAAGAAGCCGGAGGTTCCCCGAGCGCCTGAGGACGGTGGGGCGCGCGGTATGTGGTTCTGGCATAAGGGTTTCGAGGCAGAGCGGGACGATTTCGCGTTCGTTCATACGTTGCTCAATGCACTACAGTCGTCGTCCGATATCAACATCGATCCGGAAAACATCTTCGGGGCCGGTCATTCGTCCGGGGCGATCTTTTTGCTCTCGTACGTATTGGGTGGCCCGATCGATCTAACCGATGCCGGCTTGAACGACACCTATTCCTTTAGAGCCATTTCCGTAACGGGAGGTTCAGATCTTCGGGAAGGGATTGTCGATTTCAAAGGAAACACCCCTAGCACATTGCCATCTGTTTTCCACATCCAGGGCGAGCAGGATCAAGGGCTGTGGTTCAACGGTCAAGAGACGGGCAAGAGAGGTATCAATTTCCAAGAATTCGCCAATCCTTCCCCGCCAACGATTATCGACGGACTTCGAGAGACAGTACATGGGCGTACGTACTCTGCTTGGGACGAAAACACCCCCTCAAATCCAAGTAGCCTTCAAAGATGGGCCGAGCATCTCGATCTCGAGTATTCGGGGTATGAGGAGTATTCCCAGTACTACCTCTATAACTTCCCGCCGGTAACGACTTCAGAGAACGTGCTCATCGGCATGAGGATCAAGGATTGCGGGCATGGGATAGCCGTGGATCAATATCAGTCTGATTTCTTCCGAACATTCGCACAGCAGGATGGCGATTTCCGAGCGTTCGACAGCGAGATATCTCGAGACACCGCTATGAGGTTTTGCGGAAACCGGCGGTGATCATGCCGGTCGGTGGGCCGACCTTTGACGCGCCCGCTAGCCGGACTCGGCGGCGACCTCCTCGACCTCGCGCCAGACTCGCAGCGTCTCGCCGCCCGCCAGTTTCACCTGGCCATGCGCTTGCGCGGAATCCGCTCGTTGCTCATCGCAGCGTGGTAAACGAAGGAAGCGATGATCACGGCGTTTTTTCTGAGGTCGTCGAGCGGCAGCGTGTCAAAGTAGTCTAAGTTGGTGTGGCCGCCCGTGCCTCCGACTCGGTCTTGCAGGAACTGGAACGCTGGCAACCCGACGTTGTCGAAGGGCACGTGATCAGTGCTACCCACACCCCGCGGTGAAACCGTCGTCATCCCTAAGTCATGGAATGGCTCCGACCAGGCCGTGAACATCCTGCGCGCGGATTCGTTGCCCTGGAGGTAGATGCCGCGGTACTGGCCAGGGCCATAGTCCTGGTTGAAGTACACTGAGAAACTTTTGTGGGCGGGCGTGACACCGATCTCCGAGTCATTCGGATCGCCGAAGTGCTTCCTAACATACTCGCGCGAACCGAAGATACCTTGCTCCTCGCCGGCCCACAGCGCGACGCGGATTGTGCGTCTCGGCTCAACCCCAACGGCTTTCAGGATTCGGACTGCCTCGAGCATCACGGCTACACCCGAAGTGTTGTCGGAAGCGTTTGGGCTGGCGTGCCATGTGTCGAAATGGGCACCGAGCATCACCAACTCGTCTGCAAGGTCAGAGCCAGGAATGTCGCCTAATACGTTGCTCGCTTGCTCCACTACGTCACCAATCTGGTTGCGTATCTCAACTTCTATGATGACCGGTATGTCCCGTTCAAGGATGCGGTACATGCGGTTGTAGTGCTCGGGGTTCACCGCAACGATGGGCAGAGAGTTTAGGTTCCCCTCGCGCGACCAATTGTCGACCTTGGTTCCGGGTCGAGCGAAACCACGCACGGCCCCCGGCCAACCGCTACGTGACTCGAGAACGATCACGGCGCCTTCGGATTTAAAGAACGCGATTTGATCCACCGCGCTGAGCACATCGGGATTTCGGGGTGTAGGGGAGGGACGTGGTGTCTCAGGAGGAGCGGGTTGCTCAAGCTCTCGCAATTGCTCGTCTGTCCACCGGGTGACACCTCTGGAAAAGCGTGTTAGGTCAATAGTGGCTGGTGGCGTCGAGAGCACGGCAACCCCCTGAAGTTTGCCGCGGTAGCGCTCAAGGTTCTGTTGCGTTCGTGCATCCACTATGACCACAGGCACTTGTTGTACACCGCTGGTTCCAGGTGTATTAGCGAGTGGATACCCGACCATGGGCTGGTAGTCCGGCTCGAGCATGTGTAACGAAAAATACTCATTGTCCCAGCTCACTCCGTAGTCCATGAACGGCTCGATAGCCGTGTTCATTAGTCCTATTCGGTTCATTTCGGCAACCGCCCATTGCTGGGCGCGTTGCATGTCACGCGACAGTGTGTACCGCGCCCCTAGAACATCGGTCATGTAGGAGAGCGTGGCAGCAAGCTGTGAGCGTTGTAGTCCCTCCTCACGGATGGAGTTAACCATCTGCCAGTCAACGGCGGGCGATTCATCTTGCGCGAACCCGGGTTGGAGCAAAGTAAGGATGAAAAAACTTATGGCAATTGCACGACGGATCATGGTCTGCTCCGTTCATTTTGGCTCTTGTAGTTTCGATTCTCGGAGCAGGCTACAAAGAAACCCCAAAGCGTGGCAACGTTAGCGTCCCAGGTCGCAGAGTTTCCTGGGCCCGGGTGTCGAGTTGCAAGGCCATAGGACTTGACCTTCTGTGCGGGCGATCGTTAGTGTCCGTCCGTAATTTTCTCCGAAATGGGAGGCACGCGATGAACCATCAAGACCATGAATTGAGCCGCCGTAGGTTCCTCGGTGGCAGCGCCGCAGCGGGTCTTGCGGGGTTGACGGGAACCGCTTGTCAGGCTGGGTCGGATAAGAGCATCGTAGCGTTCGATGCGCAGGGTACCGCTGCTTTGGGTAGCATCGCCAACTCTGAAACGTCTCTGCGCGACAACATCTACACTCGTCTGCTTGGAGTCCGCCCGCACCTTGGTGCCCACGAGCACATCACGACCCTGGGTGGCTCCAGGATGCCAGCAGAGGTCCTGAGTGCTATGGCGGAAGCCAACGACTACTTCGTCGACATGCACGAACTAACCGCGGCAGCCGGGAGCCGAGTGGCTCAATTGATGGGCGCCGAAGACGCCCTGGTTACCTGCGGCGCCTTCTCGGCGATGATCCTTGGAGCCGCCGCCTGTCTGACCGGGACCGATCCAGACAAGATTAGGGACCTGCCGCATCCGACTTGGCCCCAACGTGAGTGTCTCATCCAAACCGAGCATCGTTTCAGCTACGACCGTGCCTACCGTGCGGCTGGAATGAACATTGTTGAGGCTTCCACGCGCGAGGATGTGGCGGCGAAGATCAACGAGAATACGGCGATGATCGCGGTCCTCGTTGCGGTTGAAAAGCAAAAGGAGTTTGGACCACCGCTTCCCAGGAAGCGGGCAACGGACCACGGTGACCACGTCATCATGCCGGAAGAATTCATCGAGATCGGCAAGCGAGCTGGTGTTCCCGTGCTGGTCGACATGGCCTCCGACCTGCCGCGGGTGAGCCTGTCACGTTTCATTTCAGCGGGAGCTGATTTGGTGACGATCAGCGGTGGAAAAGGGATTCGCGGCCCTCAATCGACCGGTATTCTCGCCGGGCGCTCCGATCTGATTGAAGCCGCCAGGCTGCATGCCTCGCCCAACGGCAACCTCGGCCGTGGAATGAAGGTTGGCAAGGAAGAAATCATCGGCCTCGTCGTCGCCCTGGAACGCTTCGTTGCCCTTGACCACCAGGCTTTGGTGGAGGGCTGGAACGCGAAAGCGCGCTGGATCGCCGACGAGATTCAGGACATCGATGGCCTCAATGCGGAGTACGCACTCAACACAGTAGGCTACGCTGATGTAGAGCTTGCCTGGGACGAAGAGGTCTTTCCTGTGACTGCGAACGAGGTTCGGCAGCGCCTCAGGGACGGTGAGCCTCGATTGGCCTACGACGGTGTGACGGTGCGGACACGGTGCTTGAGGGATGGTGAAGAAGTTCTGGTGGCGAAGCGCTTGCGCCAGCTCTTCGAGGAGGAACTCCGTGGTGTGTAGAGCAGCAGTCCTCTCTTTGTCGTCGTCCCGGTCAGCCTTTACAGCCACGCTTTCGTTGCTGATACTCATCGCCAGTGGGGCAGCCTTTTCCTTTCCTCTACCGCAGGACAACCCGCACCTCGTAGTTTATGAAGGCACCGACGGGCCAGGAGCCGGTAAGCACATCGTCTTGATAGCGGGCGACCACGAATACCGTTCCGAAGAGATCTTGCCCGCGATGGCTCGGATCCTGGCCAAGAACCTGGGCTTCAAGGCCAGTGTCTTCTTCACTCTCGACGATGAGGGCTTCATCGAGCCCGGGAGCTCCAACATCACCGGCCTCGATGCGCTTGACACCGCTGACCTGTTAATCGTTGGTCTGCGCTTTCAGGACTTCTCCGCCGAAGAGATGCAGCACGTGGTGGACTACCTCGACCGCGGCGGCCCGGTTCTGGGTATTCGCACCTCGACGCACGCCTTCCGAATTGCGGGAGGGCCCTTCGTCAAGTACACGTGGGACTATGCCGGCGAAGAGTACGAGGGCGGTTTTGGCCGCCAGGTTTTGGGCGAGACCTGGGTTGGGCACTACGGTGATAATCACGAGCAAAGTTCAAGAATTCTGCCCAGCGAGGATCAAGCAACTCATCCAATTATGCGGGGTGTGAGTGACATCCACGTGCAGTCCGGTGGATACAGGGCCGACCCAATGCCGGGGTCTATTGTCCTTGGCATGGGCCAGGTGCTTAACGGCATGGACCCAGATTCCCCCCCAGATCCCGGGAAAGAGTTACTTCCTGTCGCCTGGACACGGACATACCAAGGGGGCAACGGGAGGCAGGGCCGAGTCTTTACGACCACCCACGGTGCTTCCGAGGACTTCCTGAACCCTGGATTTCGGCGAATGCTGGTAAACGCTGCGCTTTGGGCGTTGGGTTTGGAGGACTCGATTAAAGCTGACATCGAAGTGTCCCCAGTCGGGCCTTACAACCCAGTGCTCTTCGGCTTCGATAGCTACCGGCGCGGTGTGAAGCCTTCTGATCTGGCTGGATGGGAAACGCCGATCATGTCGGAGAGCAAAGCGACTCGGGACGGTCGCTAGTCTCCGGAGTTAAGACTCAATGAATATGCAGAACAGGTTTCCTTGGGGCACTGTCTTATTCGCTTTTGTGTTGACGGTAGCGGTCACGATAGGCGCTGCGTGCGGGCGGGGTCAGACCTTTTTCCAGAAGGGCGACCACGTCGTCATTATTGGTAACGGGCTGGCGGATCGGATGCAGCACCATGGTTGGTTGGAGACCTACCTGCAGGCAGAACTTCCGGGGCTTGAGCTCGTCATCAGGAACCAGGGTTTCACTGGCGACCGCATCGACCATCGCCCACGCAGCGAAGGTTTCATGACGGAGGATGAGTATCTCGCGCTTTCGCAAGCCGACGTTATCTTCGCGATGTTTGGCTACAACGAATCCTACGATGGTGAGCCTGCACAGTTCGGGGAGGTGCTAACGGAGTGGATCGACCGCACCAGCGCCCAGAACTACTCCGGCAAAGGTGCACCTCGCATCGTGCTCTTCTCCCCGATAGCACACGAGAACCTGAACGATTCGAACCTGCCGGACGGCCGTGATAACAATGCTCGCCTCGCTGCCTACGCTGAGGCCATGGAAGTCGTGGCAGGGGAGAAAAACGTTCGCTACTACAACCTGTTCGGTCCTTCCCAGAAGCTCTATGCAGACGCACTCTCGCCGCTGACCATCAATGGGGTGCACCTCAATGAAGATGGTAACCGGCAGGTCGCTGAGATCATTGTGGAGTCACTCTTGGGAAGACAACCGGCCGCTGATATGGCGACCCTTGAGTCAGTCCGTGCGGCTGTTCTCGACAAGAATTGGCACTGGTTCAATCGTTACCGCGCCACAGATGGTAACGACGTCTGGGGTACTCGCTCCACGCTTGCGTTTACCAATGACCAAACTAATTTTGAAGTCTTGCAAAACGAGCTCGTGCAACTCGACTACATGGCTGCCAATCGCGACAGAGTCATATGGGCAGCGGCGGCTGGGCAAGCGATCGATCCCGAAGATAGCAACATGCCGCAGCCAGTTGAGGTCATTTCCAACATCGACCAGCCACAAACTCAGGATGGCGTTAGCGTGACCGGGACACTGGAGTACGTGGGTCCCGAGGATGCGATTGAGTTGATGACACTCGACAAGGACTTACGTGTCAATCTCTTCGCCTCGGAGGAGATGTTCCCCGAGATGGTTAACCCGGTCCAGCTAGGCGTCGACACGAGAGGGCGGTTGTGGGTGGCATCGTGGGCAACCTATCCGAAGTGGGAGCCGACGAAGGAGATGGACGACCGCTTGTTGATCCTGCCCGACGACGACGGAGATGGTGTCGCCGACCGGGCGATCACCTTTGCGTACGTCCACAACCCGACCGCTTTTGAATTCTGGAACGGTGGGGTGATCGTCGCCTCGGTGCCGGACATACTTTTTCTCAAGGACACGGACGGTGACGATGTTGCCGACGTCCGTATTTCTCTTCTCGGTGGTCTCGGGTCTGCCGACACACACCACTCAGCGAACAACTTCGTGTACGGACCCGATGGCTTCATCTATTACCAGCGCGGCATCTTTAACGTTTCAAACGTCGAAACTCCCTGGTTCACCAACCAAGAGTCGGGCATCTCGGGGATGTACCGGTTCAACCCGCGTACCCACGAGTTCAGTTTTCACGCAGTCAACAACCCCAATCCACACGGTATCAGCTTCGACTATTGGGGCTACCACTACGCCACCGACGGTACCGGTGGCACGGCCTATCAGGTCAAACCGACCGGTGACGGCGGTTTTACAATGCGAGGCTTGCTGCCACACACCGTCCGCCCCGTTCCGTCCAGTGGCATTCTTTCCAGCTCTCACTTTCCGGAGCGGAACCAGGACAACTTCCTTATCCTCAATGTCATCGCATTTCTCGGGATCAAGCAGTACACGCTGGCCTACGAAACCGAGACCGGTGACGTGAATGGCACAGAGACTAACGACCTGCTGGTCTCTTCCGATCCGAATTTTCGCCCCAGCGACTTCGAGATCGGCAGCGATGGTGCCCTGTATGTCGCCGATTGGGCCAACGCCATCATCGGACACATGCAACACAACGTGCGTGATCCTAACCGCGATCATGAACATGGCCGCATCTACCGGATTACAGCGCAGGGGCGGCCTCTTCAGGAACACATTCCGATCGATGGGCGTCCAATTCCGGAGCTCCTTGCTGCCCTGGAGAGTCCGGTCAACGGCATTCGCCATCGGGCTCGCATCGAACTCTCGGAGCGCAACAGCGCCGAAGTGATCGCTGCCACCGAGGAATGGCTGCAGCGCTTCGACGTGACGAGCGAGGCTGACGCGCACCATATCTTGGAGGCGTTGTGGGTGCACCAGCAGCACAACGTGGTCAACCGCGACCTGCTCAACCTTGTGCTCTATTCACCCGTGCCGCACGCTCGCATTGCGGCGCAGAGAGTGGAGCAGCTTTGGGACTACAATGCCGCAAAACCATTCGACTTCACCTCTACCCTTGAAGACGATACGGTCGCGAGTGTCGAGCCAGATGCGGACGCCATCGTGATTAAGACGGTCATGGACCAGATGAGATTCGACACCGCTGAGTTCACGGTGAAGGCTGGAGAACCAGTGAAGATATGGTTTGAGAATCCCGACTACACGCCACACAATCTGATCATCGGTCAGCCGGACTCCGCGGCGGAAATCGCCGCGGCGGCGGAAGATCTTGGAGCGCTTGGCTTCGCAGTAGGGTTCTTGCCCGACAGCGATAAGATCATCATTGCTACGGAGCTACTCAACTATCGGGAGTTTCAGGTGATTGAATTCACTGCTCCAAAGGAACTTGGCGACTACGATTTTTTGTGCACCTTCCCCAATCATTGGCAGACGATGAAAGGGATAATGAGAGTGGTGAATTAGGATGATTGTTGCACGTACCTCACGCGAGAAAATTCTTCAACGTTTGCGTTCCAAAGTAGAGGAGCGGCAGCCGATTCTCATTGCAAGCGCTGGCAGCGGATTGGTAGCGAAGTTACTGGAGAAGGCCGGCATCGATTGCATCAACACCTTCTCGGGTGCTCGGCTGCGGGCGAACGGGATGGGGACGATGGCGATGATGTGGCCCATCCTCGATTCGAACCAGCAAACGCTCGACTACACAGAGCAAGATATTTTGCCGGCTCTCAAAGGTGATGCGTTCATCTGTGCCTGCATTAACAGCAACGATCCGCTGCGTGATATGCGGACAGTTCTGGAGCGGCTGAAGTCGATGGGCGTTATGTCAGTCTCAAATATGGGCCCTTCGATCAGTTACATAGACAAAGACAGTAACGTTTACAAAGTGCTGGTCAATAGTGGCATTACGTTCGACAACGAAGTCGAAATGCTTGTCTTGGCCAAGGAAATGGACATGGTGACTGTGGCGCTGGCCTTCGACATGGAGGACAGCCTCCAAGTGGTTGAACAGGCTCGTCCGGACATTTTCTGTTTCCACGCTGGCACGACCAAAGGTGGTTTAGTTGGTTATGACTCCGGGGAAGCTATCCAAGAAACTGCCCGACGCACAGAAGAGGTATATGAGGCAGTGCGCAAGATCGCGCCTGACACCATTCTCGTTGGACATGGGGCCGCGATGGAGACCCCCGAGGACGCTCAGTACATGCTCGACAATACGTCCGGGCATGGTTTTTGGACCGGCTCATCGACTGAACGTATACCCATCGAGCGAGCGGTTCTCGAGATGGCCCAGGAGTTTTCAAGCTTGAAGTTCCAAGATTAGATTAGAGGGGCGGCCGACTTTTGCCCAAAACAGTGGTTATTCTCGCCACGCTCGACACGAAGGGGGAAGAAGCCGAGTATCTGCGTGGTCAGATCGAGTCCCTTGGTGGACAGGCCCAGTTAATTGACATGGGTGTGCTCGGGGAATCATCTATTACTTCGGATGTGAGTAGGGAAGAGGTTGCTGCGGCCGGTGGTGTTGAGCTATCCGTTTTGCTCGAAGCACCCAATCGAGAGACAGCAGCTCCGATTATGGCTGCTGGGGCAACAAAGATCTTGCTTGATCTTGTCCGTGACAACCAGGCCCACGCTGTCCTCGGTATTGGAGGGACACAAGGGACGTCTTCCTGTACGCAGGTAATGCAGTCGTTGCCGTATGGTTTCCCGAAATTGATGGTTTCAACGGCTGCCTCGGGTGACACGTCATCATTTGTCGGCATCAAGGATATTTCCATGATGTTCTCCGTCAGTGACTTGATGGGCTTAAATCCTTTTACGGAACGGATCCTTTCTAATGCGGCTTCGGCCGCTTACGGAATGTCCCTCTCGGCAGAGCGTGTCGAGATTAGAAGCAGTGACAAGCCGCTAATCGCAATGACCAACCTCGGTGTCCTTACCGAGGGCGCCACCCACGCCATTAAGTATTTTCGAGAAGCTGGCTACGACATAGTTGTCTTCCACGCGGTCGGGTCAGGGGGGAAGGCAATGGAACAATTAATGAAGGATGGCGTGGTCGGTGCCGTTTTCGACTACGCGCTTGGGGAGATTTCCGACGAGGTCTTTGACGGTCTCCGTGCCGGTGGTCCAGAGCGTCTCACTGTGGCTGGAAGCTTGGGGTTGCCTCAGGTTATCTGTCCCGGTGGGGCTGAGCATGTAGGTTTATTTGTCGATCCTGACGTTGTTCCAGAGAAGTATCGAGATCATCAATACACGTTTCACAGTCCGGTGATCTTGAGCCTCCGCCTGAAGAGCAAGGAACTCATCCAGGTTGCAGAGGAGATCTGCAGGAGGTTGGAGAACACCAAGGAAAACGCTGTTTTCATGCTCCCGCTCCGGAGTACCGGGCGCTACTCAATTGCTGGCGGTCCCCTCCACGACCCTGAAGGTGACGAGGCGTTTTTTGATGCGCTTAGAGCCAACCTTCCGCCCAGCGTACATCTTGTCGAAATGGATGCGGACGCTGAAGATCCGATGTTTGTTCGGGAAGCTGCCCGCAGGCTTATCGAAATGTTAGAGGCCGCCTCATATTCAGCGGGCAAGGATTGAGCAGGAACATAATGGGGCTCCAATCACTGGCGGCAGAACGAAAACCTGCCCCGGCTTGTTGATAAGCCAGGGCAGGTTTCTCTTTGCATTACCCTACGGTGGGTATTGCCTTCAGAACTCGACCTGTGCTCTCCACAGGAACGCCAGGGTCCTGCCAACATCTTCAATGTCGGCATGGATGAAGTTGTGTTTAACTACAACCAAGGGATTCAAATACCAATTCAGAGCCAACGTCAGGTTGTCGAGTCGGGTTCCTGGTCCCAGGACAGCTGGCTTCACAACGCCATCCACGCTCAAATCGAGCGTTGAATACCGCGCCGCTAACTCGAAGGCTCCGGTCCCACCGGTACCGTCAAGAAAGTTGCGTTTTGGTGAGGTACGGCCAAATCCCGAGGCGCTGTAGTTTCTAATCTCTCCGGTCAGGAACCAGCTTGCGTAGGCATACCAGCCGGAAAAAACAGGATCACCGATTTCGGGTGAGTCGAACGAAGCCATTTTCCATTCCCCCTGCACCGAAAATGGTCCGGCGAGAACAGCTGTCTCAAGGCCGACGATAATGGCCGCGTTCGTCGGGATGGTGCTGCTTATGAAGCGTGGTGATAGGTGTGCCTCGGGCTGCGCCTTAAAAGATCGATTCGCCCCATCACCGTTTTGGAACGAAAAAGAAGCCCCGGCGTGGAAGACACGGCCGTCGCGATCCAACAAGGCACCCGCAAAACGTCCAGTAACGTTGTAGCGGCTCGGAAGGTCACCGATGAGTGAGTCGTCAGTTTCGCGGAAAACACCAATGCCGTAATTGAATTTGCCGTCGATGACGTTTCCGTGCAACAAGAAACCCGAGTTCCTTTCGGCGTCAAAGAGTGTAGGCAGGGAGCGTTCGACGAAGGTGATGTACTTGCTACTCGTCAGAATTTCTAAGCCGGAGGGCTCCTTCATGTGGCCGACGCGGAAGCCATACTTCGAGTGGCGAATTCCGAGGTAGAGGTCCTTCGCGACAATCTCGCCACCCGCAAAGTCATACTGCGCCTTGAACTCGACCCGTTCGTACAGGTACCCCTGAACAAAAATCCGGGCACGGCGAAACTCGGTGCCGTTTAGCAGAGAACCAACAGAGTCTTCTACCTCACTCCCATCCCCCCAGAAAGTCCAGTCGTACATTGTGCGACCGCCGAGCCGAACCTGGAACCGACCGTCGTTGGTCTCCATTCGCAGACCGTTGTTCCAGAAAACACGAAAACCATTCGGGCCCTCTTCTTCATCCTGCCGACTGCTGCTGGTCCGAGAAAGACGAAGCGCCGATTGGACAGCGGAATTAATCGCTTCTGACCCGAAAAGGAATGGTTGGGTAGTGGCGGTCCGTGGGGGCAACTGCTCAGTGGTCTGTGCATTGACGGCGCCGGCAATGATTGTCCAAGTTGCAGCCACCAAAATGTTGAAAATAATGCGTCCCACCAGATGGTCCTTTCTGTGGTGCTCTCGAATTGAAAGCTTACTTCTCCTGCACCGAACGAATAGATGCATGACAATTTCCACCACAAGATAGGCAGCGTTTATTAAGGTGCCTTTAAGAAAAGGTGAAACATTCGTCAAACGTTTTGCTCAGGAAGAATCTTTGCCGCCGGCCTTGTCGAGCTGTAAAACGACACGAAAAAGGCTGCCCTTGCCGAGCTCGCTTTCTACTTCGACAGCACCGCTCAGCTTCTGTACCAGATGCTTGACGATTGACAACCCAAGGCCAGTTCCGCCACTGGCCCGCGAGCGAGCTTTATCGGCACAGAAGAAGCGCTCGAAGATCCGTTCCTGATCGATGGTTGCGATGCCTATGCCAGCATCCTCGACTTCTAGGACCGCCTCGTCCCTGCGAGAGAACACCCGCACAGTAATTTCACCACCTTTGGGCGTGTATTTGATGGCGTTGTTGAGGAGGTTGTCTAGGATTTGCATCATGGCCTCAACTTGGCCGAGGCTATGGATCGCGTGATTCTCTGCCTCAAGAACAAATTTGAAGTCCTCGAGCGCGCCAGAATCCCGATAGCGGTCGATGACCATGTCCACAACTGGCATCCAGTGCACCGGCTCCAGGAAGAATGACTCCTCCTCTGCTTCGATCTGGGCTAAAGAGAGCAGATCGCTCACCATTGCATCGAGTCGTAACACTTGCTGTTCGATCTTGTTGAGGAAGCGCAAGTTGTTTTCATCATCGTGGATTGCGCCGCGAGAGAGAGTGTCGACGAAACCTGCGATCGCAGTTAGCGGTGTCTTTAGCTCGTGAGAAACGTTGGCCACGAAGTCAGTGCGGAGTTTTTCGAGGCGCCGCAGATTAGTTATGTCGTAGAGCACCACGACGATTCCCCGATCAAGGTTGGCAGTGAAGGGAGTTGCTCGTGCATCCAGAACAAAATCAGTCCCGCCCCGTTGGAGGGTGACCTCGCGGTGCTTCGCCGAATCAGCTGACCGTGCTTCTGCCATTAGCTTGGTGATGCCAGGGTTCGCAGCGAGCTCTGGCAAAGGTTTGTCGTTTGCTTCCGTGTTGGCAGAGAGTCCCAAGAGTCGGTTTGCGGCTTCGTTGCTGAAGATCAAATGATCCCGGTCATTGACAGCAATAACGCCTTCGTGCAGCCCAGCAACCATTGCGCCAAGCTGAGCGCGTTGTTCCGCAAGCGTTGAAATTCGCTTTGTGAGTTCATCAGCAAGACGGTTCAGAGTCGCGCCAAGCGTGCCGAATTCGTCTGTCTGTAGTAACTCAACACGTTGGTCATAAGCGCCGGACAGAAGGGCTTCCGCCACGCCCGTCATCTCCGTGACCGGTAGAGTGATTCGACGCGCTACAACTAGCCCGACACCCATCGCCAGTAGTACACCCAGGGCTGCAGCTAAGCCGATCGTCGTGCGGAGCTGGCGGAGCATAATGGCAACTTCCACCAGTGGAATTGAAACCCGAACGGTCCCGAGGATGTCAGCGTCTTCACGTAACACGAGCGCGACATACAACATGTTATGACGAACCGTCTCGCTGAAACGGCGTGAAACTCCGTAGGGGCTGGTCAATGCCGCGACGATCTCAGGGCGATTACTGTGGTTTTCCATTGTGTAGGGATCGCTATGAGAGTCGGCTACGATTTCGCCATTAGGGGCGACGAATGTGATACGTGTATCCGTATCTTGTGCGATCTTGACTACGAGCTCCTGGACTTCCTTGGGCCATCTATACCCTGATGGGGAGTCATCGCCCTGCTCCGGAGAGGGCCCCTTGAGGTAGACATCTTCGGCGAATGGACTCAATGCGTGCGCCAAATTCAATAGCTTGAGTTCCAAGTCTCTATGGAGCGAGGCCTGGCTTTGTTGGTGCACCAAGAATCCGGTACCTGCGGTCGTTAGCAGGACCAGCCCGGCAAATGTGAAATAGAGCTTCCAGAAGAAGCGAGACTGAAGCATCAGTTTTATCCAGCAGCCTACTTACAGGCCTTCACGGAATTTGTAGCCGATGCCGCGTACGGTCACGATTTGTTTTCCAGTGTCACCAAGTTTACGTCGGATGGCGGCAACGTGGACGTCGACGTTACGCTCTGTGATCTGGTAACCACCGGCTGTAATTTGTTGCACGAGTCTTGCTCTAGGGATAACCCGCCCGGACTGGGATGCAAGGCTAACCAGCAGACGGAACTCCGCGAGCGTCAACTCGAGGGCCTCACCGTTTAACGTTACCTCGTGGCGGGTGAGATCAATGACAAGCGGCCCGTGCTCAAGCCGCTCTTCGGGTGAGGGTTCGGGCCCATCAATTCGACGCAACAGGGCGTGAACACGGGCCACAAGCTCGCGCACCCTAAAGGGTTTGGTAATGTAATCATGAGCACCCAGTTCAAGGCCGGCGACGATATCGCTTTCCTCGCCCTTCGCTGTGACCATGATAAGGGGAGTGTTACGGGTAGCTTCCTTGCTTCGCAGTCTGCGACAGACTTCGAGCCCTGGTATCCCCGGGAGCATAAGGTCTAGAAGTATCAAGGCCGGCTTGTGAATAGCTGCTTCGCGCAAGCCTCGTTCGCCATCTTCAGCGGAAAATACTTCGAACCCTTCTTGCTGCAGGTTGTAATCAAGGATCTCCAGAATATCGGGATCGTCCTCAATGACGAGAATTTTCCGCTTTTTCACCATCGTTTACCCGGGTTTTCTTCGCTGTAATTCTGTCATTAATTTTAGACTGTGTGCAGCGGATCTACCCGTATCGGCCCTCGATGTAGTCGGCCGTTTCTTGGTTCTCCGGCGTGACAAAGATCTCACCAGTTTGGCCATGCTCAATCATTTTGCCAAGGAGCATGAAAATGCATTCTTCACTAGCGCGTCGTGCCTGTGCCATGTTGTGGGTAACTATTAAGATCGTGTATTTACCGCGCAGTCCCCATAGGAGCTCCTCGACGGCTTCGGTTCCAGCGGGATCGAGAGCCGAACAAGGCTCATCCATGAGCAAAACCGCTGGTTTCACGGGAAGGAGCCGCGCGATACAGAGTTTCTGCTGCTCTTCGAGAGACAAACTCGTAGCTTTTTGATCGAGTCGATCTTTGACACCGTTCCAAAGAAGAACGGTGCTGAGAGCATTCTCAACGACCTCGTCGAGTTCGCTACGACTCATATTTTTAGAGGCTGGCTCGTGGATTCGATAGCCGAAGAGCACGTTGTCACGGATTGAGAGCGGCAGTGGGTTCGGCCGCTGAGAAACCATGCCCACATGCTTACGTACCTGAACGACCTCTACCTCTGGTGCCAGGATGTCCTGGCCTAGTACTTCGATGCTTCCGGTAATACGAACGTAACCGAGTCTTTCGCCTAGACGATTCACTGTCCGCAGCAGCGTCGTCTTGCCGCAGCCAGAGGGACCGATGAGACTGGTGATTTGGCCCTGTTTAATCTGTAAATTGACATCAAAGAGAGCCTGAAAATCGCCGTACCACAGGTTTAGACTCTTGGTTTCTATGGCAACCGAGCCACTGGAGGCGGTGGACTGAAGCGAGGCCGATTGTGGCCCATCTGTTTCGGTCATGGCCAAGGCTTCGTTATCCAAAGCGGCCCTCCACATATTCTCTCGTGCGCCTGTCCTTCACTTCTCCTGTGAACATTTCTTCTGTTTCATTGATTTCGACGCACTCGCCCCCAAGAAAGAAAGCTGTACGATCAGCGAGTCGTCGAGCCTGTTGGACTAAGTTTGTCACCAAGACGATCGAGATCTCCTTGCGTAACTCCTTGAGCATCTCTTCGATTTGCATTGTCGTGACCGGATCCACTGCGATCGAAAATTCGTCTAGTAGTAGAAGCTCTGGATCCTGCGACAGCGCCCGGGCAATAGTGAGCCTCTGTTGCTGACCACCGGAGAGCAAGCTCCCCAGTGAGTCGAGCCGGTCTTTTACCTCGTCCCACAAAGCGGCTCGACGCAAACAACGTTCCACGATTTCATCAAGTTGGGCTTTCTTGCGGATGCCGGCTAGCCTGGGAGCGATGGTCACATTGTCATGGATGCTCATTGGCAGTCCAACCGGCAAGGGAAAGACAACACCGATGCGTCGCCGTAACGCATAGACGTTGCGCCATTCCCTAATCTCGCGGCCATTGAATTGAATCTCCCCTTCGACCTTCATCGACTCAGTGAACATGTCCATGCGGTTGAGAGCCTTCAAGAACGAAGTCTTGCCGCTGTTCGCCGGGCCAATAATGCCGAAAATTTCGTTTTCATAAACGTCAAAGCTGGTGTTCCGGAGAGCAGGTTTGTTGCTGTAACTGATCGTTAAATTCCGGACTTTGACCTTGGCCGGCTTGGCCGCGGGGATGGCCTCAGTACCTACCATTTCTTTTTTCCCCGCACATACGTACGGAAGCCGATCGAGAGCGCGTTCATGACAAGAATCAGAGCGAACAAAACGAGGGCGACGCCGTAGGGGAGGGCTTCAGGTACGTCGGGGATCTGCGTGGTAACTGTGTAGAGGTGTAGCGATAGCGCCATGGTTTGATCGAAAACACTTTGGGGCAGAAAGGGCAAGAACATCGCGGCTCCCGTGAACATGATTGGCGCTGTCTCACCTGCCGTGCGAGGGACCAAGAGGATAATTCCAGTGAGAATGCCGCTGGTCGAGTTTGGAAGAACGACGAGACGGATCGTTTGCCAACGGGTGGCCCCCATATTCCAACAGGCTTCACGAAAGGCCCGCGGTACAGCCTGCAGTGACTCGAGTGTCGAGACGATCACGATCGGCAGGCTCATAATCGCGAGCGTCAAGCTGGCGGCGAGGATGCTTGTGCCGAAACGGAAAAAATAGACGAACGCGCCGACACCAAAGAGCGCGTGGACGATCGAGGGCACGCCCGCAAGATTGATGATCGCTAGGTTGATCATTCGCGTTAGCCAATTTTGCGGTGCGTACTCACTCAAGTAGATAGCGGCGGAGATGCCCAAAGGTATGGCGACCAGCAGGCTTACCGCGACTAGCCAGATGGTTCCGGCCAGGGCCGGGAAAATGCCGCCTGCGGTCATGCCGTTGGTGGGGTCTCCAAAGAGGAACTCTACTGAGATCATCGGGCTGCCTCGGTAGATCAGTACAGCGAGGATGGTCAAGGCTGGCACTATCAGGAAGAGTGTCACTAGGGAAAGGAGTGCCTTGATGAGCCACTCGATTTTCTTTTGGCGGAGATTGAGATCTGTGGCTTCGAACATGTGGTTAGTAATCGCGAGAACCTCGGATGAAGAGGTCGGCGGTGAGGTTGATCAGGAACGTGATGATGAAGAGCACGATTCCTAACGCAAAAAGCGCTCCGTAGTGATCCGATCCGACCGGTGCCTCTCCAAGTTCAGCGGCGATCGTTGCTGTGAGAGCCCGCACCGAATCGAAAATACTCGTTGGGATGTTTATCGCATGGCCGGTTGCCATCAGCACGGCCATCGTTTCTCCGAAGGCACGTCCAATGCCCAAGAGAATCGCCGCTATCAAGCCGTTCTTGCTGGCTGGGAGTACGACCTTAAAAATGATTTGCCAGCGCGTAGCACCCATCGCCTCGGCCGCTTCCCGATATGTGTCGGGCACGGCCTTCATTGCATCCTCGGCGATTGTGGTCATGATCGGTGCTGCCATGAGGCCCAGGATGATGCCGGCATTCAACACATTGAGTCCGACGGATACGTCGAATACCTGGATGATGAGCGGGTTCATAATGCTGAGCCCGATAAAGCCCCACACGACAGAGGGAATCACTGCCAAGAGTTCGACGAGTATCTTAAGGGTTTCGCGCGTCTTGCCTGTGGCGAACTCGCCGATATAGATGGCGGCTCCGAGAGAGAAGGGGACAGACACCACCATAGCCAGTCCAGTCACGCTGGCAGTCCCGAGGATCAGTGCTAGGGCGCCGAAGGTTGGGTTTGACCTGGAGGTTGGCATCCAGCGCTGCGACAAGAAGAACTCAGCCGCATTGAAGTTGCCCAGGATAAAGTCCAATCCCTCGCGCATGATGAAGGTGAAGATCCCGAAGATGAAGACGATCGCCGAGATGCCACCTATAAAGAAAATCACCTGGAAAGCCTTGTCGAGGAACCAGTCGAAGCCACGTTGATCGGCGTCGACTATTTGTTTTGTCCCATCCCTGTCCCCGACGCTCATTGGAGTCCGAGCAGTCTGTTTGGCGGCGTTGGCCGGTTCGAGGCGATCTCCCATCTCAGTCGACGTTCTCACCTCGTAGGGCGATCATCAAATTGCTTATTTGTCTGACTAGCTCGTTGTAGATATCTTCGAGCTCCTTCTCAGCGTTGTTGCTCTCGAGGTCCGCAGGGCCCGGGGCGATGTCCCAACTCAGGAAAATGGTGTGGAATGGGGCAGCCGCAATGTGGTCAAGCACGTTCCCCCCCAAGCTGATAATCACGTGATAATCACTGATCTCGTGGGCCGTTGACATCAGGCTTGACGCAACCACGCTGTCGAGCGCGTGGCCTCTGCGCTCCATGAAACCTAGAAGTGCGGGATCAATATTTTCAGCCGGATTCCACCCGGCGCTGTCGAATTCGCCACTATTGGGGAAAGCCTTGTGGCCGATTGCTTCAGCAATTTGGGTAACACTGTCGTTTTTTTCGTCTACGAAAAGGATCTTGTAAACTTTTGGTTGCTTGGTCTCTCCGGTGACTGTGAAAAGCGTATCCTCGCAGATGTTTTTCGATTGATCGGCAATTCGCGCCAAGCGGTTGAAGACGATCAGCAAAGCAAACAGGTCCCGTAACGGTCGCGTACCCTTTTCCCCTTCGTTCAGCAGATCCGTAAACGTACTCTCGTAAGTTCGCTCTATCTCGTACGCCGCGTTCTTCGTTGTCCGTGCCAATTCGGGATCGTCATCAAGGAACGACTCGATGGCGCTCTGTAGGACCTTGCCCACTTGGTCGGCCAAGAAATCAATGTTCTTCCTGACGCTGTCCGGAGGTGTTTCGGAGAGCTGCACCGCCTCGCGTGCGATCGAAGCGAGGTAATCGCCGATACGTTCAAGTTCAATTTCAAGCCGCAATACCGACGAAATCCGTCGTAAATGACCAGCGCTCGGGTGGTGTTGGGCGACAAATGCGTGACAACGACGATCAATGTCACGAATTGCCCGATTGACCGCTAAATCACCTAAGACTACGGAATACGCCAGGTCGTTGTCGCCTGTTAGCAACGCATAAACTGCATTCTTCAGCGCTTGCTGGATGGTTCCCGCGACGGTAGCAACGTTGTTATGTATCTGCGAGAGATCGTTTTCGAGTCTTTGCTCATAGTGCGTCATAGCCCATTACCTCATTTTGCACATAGGAGCTCGCGCGAAATCCTGGTTTGTTGAGACTTGAGGATTTTGATCCACAGTTTTTAGTTGCAAGCGAGGCTCCGGACAGGTGCGTATCCTTTGTTCAGGATAATGCATTGTCCCTCATCGCTCAGGATCCAGTCGATGTAGTCCTTGGTCACACCCTCTGGTTGGCCATTTGTGTACATGAAGAGCGGTCGGGCAATCGGGTAAGTTCCATCGACGGCGCTTGCTGTAGACGGTGCGATGCAATTGCCCCCGTCTTCAGTCATTAAACAGGGCACCTTAACTTCTTCAGTGGCGTAGGCGAGCCCACTGTAACCGATCGCGCAGGCCGTCTTCTCCACGAGACCCACGACCTCTGACGATCCTGCCATATCACGGGATCCAAGCTTCAAGTCGCTTTCTCCCAGGATCGCTTCCTGGAAGTAGACGTAGGTGCCGGAGCTGTTTTGGCGGCTTACCCGGACGATTTCATCGCTGCTGCATCCTGGGACTGTGATTCCGAGCTGCGACCAACTTTCTGTGGTCCCATTCTCACCGTAAATGTCAGCGAGTTGACCCAGTGTAAATCCGTCAATCGGGTTGTCCGGGTGGATGTAGACGGCGAGCGCATCGTAGCCCACGATTAGTTCATTCGGGACTACTCCACGTCCGTTCGCCATCTCGAACTCTTCTTCCTCCATCGAACGACTTGAGTTGGCGATGTCAACGCTGCCACCGATGAGTGCTGCGATCCCAGTGCCTGAGCCACCCCCCGTTACTGCGACCGCGACGTTGGGATTGATTTGGGCATAAGCTTCCGCCCAAGCTTGAGCGACGTTCACCAGCGTGTCAGAACCCTTGTTTTGGATGAGTGTCCGCGAAACCCTTTCGGAGCCTCCACAGGCGATCAAAGCTAACGCCAAGAATCCAAGTACGACTTTTTTCAAGGCGGCTTATTCCTTTCCGTAATCGACCTTGTCGGTATATCTAATTTGTTTGAACATTCCCCCAAAGCTGCACTCTCCGCTGAATATAGACAGCGATCGTAAAGACCCTGTTAAGAGGCGGTAAAAAAGTTGCGAAAAGGCTTTATAAATTGTGTTGGGGGCTACAATCTCAAATATAGGCTTTTGTCGAGAGTGGTTGAGGTTGGGTAAAAAGGTAAGGATCAAGCCGGATTCCCTAGGGTCTTAACTATCTGCCTTCAGGGAAGTCTGACTGTTCCAAGTCAGATCCTTCACTTGACAGAGAATTGAGAGGCAAGCGAGATGTTCGAGTTGATGGTATTGATCGCCCTTATCTTCGGGCTTGGCTTGGCCATTCTCGCAGCCTGGATCGTGCTGCTGTCCATTTACGTTTTGTTTCGACTTCTTGGTTTCGCTGTTAAGGCCAGCTTCGCCGGTATCTTCTTGCTGCCGCTAGTTTTGTTGACCGGTGTAATCTTTTTTCTCAACCTCGTAATCATCGGCATGCCGCTACTCATCGCCTTTGTCTTGTTCCGTTCGCTAGTGGGACATTTCCGGCGCGATGAACCGGCCACTTTCATTGTTCAGACGTTGCCGCCAGACTCGTCTTAGGCTCTCCACTTACGCGGCCGTTCTCTAGCAAGTAGCAGGTCAGGACCCTCTTCGTTTTGGAGGCAAGACAAAGCCGCTACCCTTCCGTGAACCCGTTTTTTTGTGCCAGGGAGACTTTGGTCCGACTGGCGTAAAGTTCAGGCGTTCGAGTCAATATTGATAGGAGTGGAATATGAACCGTCGTCGTTTCGTTCAACTCTTTGGTGGTCTTACATTGGCCGGTATACCCATAACGCGACCACAATTAGGTCAAGCACGGATTGTCGTGGCTGGGGGCGGGATACTTGGTGCGTCGATCTCATACCACCTGGCGAAGCGCGGTGCTCATGTCGTGCTCTTGGAGAAAGAACGGCCTGCGGCTGGTGCAACGGGCAATTCATTCGCTTGGCTCAACGCGAGCCCGGGCAAACAACCGTGGCATTACCACCTCTTGAACCGACTCGGCCTGGAGGGGTGGAGGTATTTACACAACGAATGGAGTGAAGAGCTTGAAGTCCAGTGGGGCGGCACCCTCGAATGGTACGGAGATTCCGAAGGTGCGGAGCGTCTCCGTGAGCAGTTGCGGCGACATCAGGCATGGGGGTATGCGGGCAACCTGGTTAACGAAGAAGAGCTCCGGATTCTTGAAAGCAACCTAGAGCCAGGGCCAGTTGTCGCAGGGGCTCACTGGGAACAAGAGGGGACCGTCGACCCGATTCATGCTGTGGAGGTACTCCTCGCAAAGGCGAGAGAGCAGGGTGCCGAAATCGTTCATCCCTGTGAGGTGACGGGTTTAGACATTCGTGCCGGTCGTTTGCGAGGAGTAAGGGCCAGTTGTGGCGACTTCGAAGCCGACGTTCTTGTAGTTGCTTGTGGTGTTGACACTCCAAGCGTGGCAGCCATGGCTGGTTTAAGCGTACCCCTCGTTGACGCACCGGGGACGCTTGCCCACACAGTTCCCGAATCGAGGTTGATCGATAGTGTTATCCGATCCCCGGGCCCTAACATGAAGCAGAAAGTGGATGGTCGTGTTGTGGTAGGTGCAGGCTTCGAGGGGTCACCGGGCACCGACCACTCAAGGGAGGCGGGGGAGCGCATTCTGGAGAAAGCAGCGCGATTTCTCCCGGCACTTGGAACCGTCGATCTTGACCAAGTGACGCTTGGTTGGCGTCCGTTACCGAAGGATGGACATCCGGTAATTGGTTTTCCCGACCACTCGCCTAACATTTATTTGACCGTTATGCACAGCGGTATGACGCTGGCCCCGGTTATTGGCCGCCTGGCAGCTGTTGAGATTCTGGACCAGGTACAGGTCGATTTGCTGGAGCATTATCGGCTCACAAGGTTTGCTGACCTGGTCTGATGATCTGCTTGCCATCGGGGTAGAGTGCAGGCTAGCGATGGCGCGTTTGCCAAAAGCAAGGTGGTGCGTGGTCCCCATCTGTCTAACCACAAGAGTGGCTTAGAGAAGTGGGATACCCCAGACGACCCATGCTGCCCAGGCGCTGGCGAGCAGCACCCCTTGCGCCATCGACGCACGGAACACTGCTATCCAGTTTTCATCTTTGGCCGGCCAAGCACGGCTTAGTAAAAGGGCCAACATGAGTAGTGTCACGATGTTCCAACCGAGGACCGCATGCCGGTTGGGCGTGAAGCCATACTGAAGGAACCTGCTGACTATGGCTGCGAGCGCGTAAACGTTTAGTGACAACCCCAAAGTTGTCAGGCTGAGAATTGCCGGACGCAAAAAGCGTGCGTTCGTCTGAAGCCCGCTGGCGTTTGTTGTCGACACTGCTGCCGCCAGCAATGCCAGGATCGCGATAATCGTCGCGTTGTAGATGACTAGAACGTCACGCTCATCGAACGCGCGCCAGAAATAGGTGGGGATGAACCAGAATACGTAGATGGCCAGAACACCCAGCGCCAATGGCAGCAACAGCCACGTCATGATTCGCAGAATACGTGCAAGCCCGGTTGGCTCCTGTTGGGTGGGTGCACGTCTCGGGTCGTAAACGGCGGCTACCGCCAGCACGGGGATGAGTCCGATACCAAAAGGCGCGATGGTCAGAATCAATGCCTCAGGGAATTGCACCCCCAACACCTCAAAGATTCCGGCGGTTAAGCCGATAAAAATGACCCCGGCACCTAGACAGATGCCGCCGGCAAGGAGAGCCTCCATCGACTCCACGATGAACGCGAAAAACTGCTGGGACTGGTCGGCTCGGTTCCAAGTTACACTCGCACCGAGGACCGACCATGCCACGAAGGGGAGGTGCAGGGCCATCAACACGGCCGCCTGGTCCTGGTCGGTTTTGTTCCACGCGTACAGCGCGCTCACCGTGACAGCCAGGGCTAAGAATGCAACTGCCGATCCGTACCAGCGCATCCGCGTTTTGTCCATCGAGCCCACAGCGAGGAACGCGACGATACTGGATGCGACTAGCGGCCCGCAGCCTATCCAGAACAGTGGGTGCGCCTCACCTGGGATCGGTACGGGTGGTTGTCCGCGCGCGAAGAGGACAAATAGGGTTCCACAGGTCAGGCTGGCCGTGAGAGCAGTTGCCCAATGCCGGCGGCTGTCCGCAGCGGACTGGAACTCCAATTCGGCGTCCGTAGCGACGTCGAGATCGAGTCGGCAGGCCCAGGCGCGCAGCAGCACATTCCCAGGGGTTGCTTCCAAGCATTGCGTTAAGGCTTGCCTGAATGCATCGTCTTGCCCCTGTCGCCGTGCCTCTTGATAGAGGCTTTCGAGCGCTTCAGGGTTTTGGCCTAGCTCGCCTAGGCGGTCCTTAGTCAGTAACAACTGATATGGCTCACTAGTGTGTCACGCATGAGTTGATGCTTTATTTGGGAATTCAATGGCAACGTCTATATCGCCGAAGGATACGCTACCTTAAAGAGAAACCTCGCCTCACCAGCCCATATCGACGGCGTGAACTTCGAGGTCTACCGAGAGGACCCGATGGACACAGCGTTGGAGTAGGGCCCCAAGCGGCCCGCATCATGGGCTAGAGTCACGATATGGTTCTGAGAAGCATCGCTTGTTCCCGCACCGCTGTTGTTTGCAGCCTCGCTTTTGTTATCGCCGTAACAGCAGGGGCCGCGTCGCGCCCGGGTCGCTCTCCGTCCCCCGACAACTGGCCGCAGTTTCGTGGACCAGGAGCGATTCCTGTGAGTGACAATCCCGATCTCCCGAGCACCTGGTCGACAACGGAGAACGTTGAATGGGCCGCCAAGGTGCCGGGCGTGGGATGGTCGTCGCCGATTATTTGGGATGGCAAGGTCTTCGTGACCTCGGCAATGAGTGAGGCACCAATGAAACAGCCATCGCTTGGCGTAGATTTTTCAAACGACTATGTTGCCGAACTGCAAGCCCTCAATATCCCTGGCGAGGAGGTAGAGCGGCGCGTGACGGCGCGCGAAAATGAGTTACCCAATGAGATCGAGCTGTCCTACGGGTTATTCAGCTACGATCTGGAGAGCGGCAACCTGCTTTGGGCGACGCGTTTTCACGAAGGTCGGCCGCCTGTTGGACGTCACCGAAAGAATAGCTACACGTCCGAAACGCCAGTAACTGACGGTCGGGCCATCTATGTCTACGTAGCCTTCCAGGGACTCTACGCCTTTGACTTCGATGGTAACCAGCTATGGGCAAAGCGGTTGTCTCCGCACCAGGTGTACCTCGACTTCGGCGCCGGTTCGTCTCCGGCGCTGCACGGTAGCAAGTTGTTTATTCTCAACGACAACGAGGAGCAGAGTTTCATCGCTGCCTACGACAAAAATACCGGAAAGCAGCTTTGGTACACCCCGCGCAGAGGGCTCGGCAGCGGCATGGGAAGAAAGTCAGGATGGTCCACACCGTTCGTCTGGGAGAATGAGGTGCGTACCGAGATTGTTACCCTAGGCCCTGGTTGGGTCATCAGTTACGACCTCGATGGCGACGAGCTCTGGCGAATGTCTCGATTCTCTCAAACGACCATCCAGAGCCCGTTTGCGTGGGATGGGCTGCTGTACGTGACCTCGGGCGCAGCCGGTGAGCAGAACAAGCCGATTGCTGCGATCCGCGCGGGTGGCTCGGGGGACATCACGCCTTCTGACGATGCGACCGAGGGCGAGTTTGTCGCCTGGTATAACCGCGTTGCCGGTGGTACCTACCTGCCCACACCAGTCTTGTATAAAGGGGGTCTGTACGTTCTCGGTGATACGGGGATCTTCGCTATGTACGATCCCAAGACTGGTAACCGGTTGTATAGGGTCCGTATCCACCCTCAGGCGCGGAACTTCACCGCGTCTCCGTGGGCATACGATGGCAAGATCTTCGTCCTAAACGAAGAAGGGGACACGTTCGTTATAAGAGCAGGAGAGGAGTTCGAGCTTCTCGGCATCAACCGCCTCGACGAGTTCTCCATGGCGACACCGGCGATTTCGGGCAACCGGTTGCTGGTTCGCACCCAGAGGACCTTGTACTCGATTCGGAAAGGGAGAGAAGAAGAACGGCGTGCTCGGGTGAAGTTCCAGCAACTACTAGACATGGTCCAGTACCCATGACTGCGGCTCGCCACTTTACTCCCGCTACCTTTGCCTTCCTGCGCGAGCTTGCCGCCAACAACAACCGCGAATGGTTCAACGCCAATAAGACACGCTATGAGGATGTTCTGCGCGGGTCGGCGTTAGAGTTCATACGGGACTTCGAACCTCTGTTGTGGGACATCAGTCCGTACTTCCGTGCTGACGATCGAAAGGTGGGTGGCTCTCTCTTCCGCATCTACCGCGACGTACGCTTTTCGAAGGACAAGAGTCCGTACAAGACCTATACAGGAGTGCAATTCCGTCACACTTACGGCAAGGACGCCCATGCTCCGGGGTTCTACCTGCACTTACAGCCGAGGGCGTCCTTCATCGGCCTGGGGACCTGGCACCCTGACTCCCCGACGTTGGCTAAGATTCGCGCTGCAATCGATGATGACCCCGCCGGGTGGAAGCAAGCTCTCGCGACGCCCGTGTTCGGCAATGGGTTCGCCCTCAGTGGTGACACTCTCAAGAGACCGCCTCGTGGCTTCGCGGCTGAGCACCAGCTCATCGAAGATCTCAAGCGCAAGGATTTCATAGCGATCAAGCCGATTACCCAGAAAGAGGTCACCAGCACCGGCTTTGTCGACCGCTTTGCGGCCGCCTGTGCCAGCGGCTCGCCGTTCCTTGAGTTTCTCTGCGACGCTACCGATGTGCCCTTCTGACGAGGAGAGAATTGGATGACAAGCGTTTATACGAAGCGCTGATATCCAATCGCCAGCGTCAGCGCCGACTCTGCAGTTTGGCCAGAAGCCGCAGGATTTCCAGATACAGCCAGACTAGCGTCACCAGTAGCCCGAATGCGCCATACCATTCCATGTACTTCGGCGCGCCGCGCTCGGCACCTTCCTCGATGAAATCGAAATCGAGCACAAGATTAAGCGCCGCGATCACCACCACGAACAGGCTGAACAAGATGCCGAACGTCCCGGTCGAGTGGATGAGCGGTATGTTGATGCCGAAGAAGCCCAAGACGAAGCTCAGCAAATAGACCACACCGATGCCACCGGTGGCGGCGAACACGCCGAGCTTGAAGTTCTCGGTCGCCCGGATGAGTCCGCTGCGATACGCGAGAAGCAGCGCACCGAGTGTCCCGAAGGTTAGGAAGACTGCTTGAGCGACGATCCCAGGGTAGGACTGCTCGAACAGAAACGAGATGCCGCCCAGCGCTAGTCCCTCGAGCCCTGCATAGAGGGGCGTCGTATAAGGGGCCCACGTCCGCTTAAACATTGTTACGAGCGCCACCACGAAACCACCAATGACTCCACCAAGGATCCATGCCATTGGCAGTTGCCCGGTGGCAGCACCGCGTCCCCACACATACATGGCGGCGACAAATAAGATTGCCAACGACATCGCCGTCTTGTTGACGGTGCCGCCAATGGTCATCGCCTCATGATCAGCAACGGGCGGCACACGTGTGAAGGTGTTGGCGCCAAGCGCCGGGTTACCGGAACGTAAGGCCAGATGGGCGGACATCGGCTCCTCCTCTTGTTTTGCCGACCCTGTCCTCACGATAAGCAGTCATAATAGGCATCGACACCGATTGTATCTATTAAGGTATAGCTAACTGTAGGGAATCGCTTTTGGAGCAGTAAACCACAGCAAGTGCAAGCTTCATATTCTTAAAATCGCCACTTTCAAGTTCGCGAATCTTGTTGGCACAGCTGATTTGCTCCTTGAATAATTTAACGGAAGAGTCATTATGAGAAAAATCTTGATCGCACAAGCAATTCTTTGGGCAGCGGCAATAATCTCCAGTTCTTTAGTCGCTCAGGGTCAATCATGGTTATTGCTTAGTGTGTTAGCAGTAATAGCATTAGGTTCGTTAAAGAACGGAATTAATTCCATACAAACTGATGGGGTCGAAGGCTGCTGCTGAACGACCTCGATTGATACAAAGCTTTATTTAGATGATGAGCGAAGCAATCGTCTCGCATCCTGAGACCGGGAATAGTCCTCGTTTCGGGATTGGCACCAAGATTCTCATCGGCATGATGGTCGGTGCAGGGGCCGGCGCGGTCTTCGGACCTCGCGTCGAGGTGCTCGAGCCTATCGGCGAGATTTTCATTCGGCTGCTGATGGCGGCCGCCATCCCGCTGGTGGTTTTTAACCTCCTCGCCGGGCTCACGACGCTCACAGAGGTACGAACCTTCGGCCGGCTGGCGGGAAAGATCATCGTTTACTACACGGTCACGACGACATTCGCGCTAGGACTGGGTCTTGGTGTCATGACGATCCTGCGCCCGGGCGACGGTGTGCAGCTTTCCGAGCCAGTTCCCGAGGGAATCGGCGAGATTCCGACACTCGGCAACGTCCTGGTTGACCTGGTGCCAACGAACATCTTCCAGGCGCTTGCCGAGGGCAAGGTGGCTCAGATCGTTGTCTTCACGATTCTGTTGGGGGTAGCTACCCTCCTACTGCCACCCCAACCTCGAGACCGGCTGCGAGAGATGTACGTGCTTGGGGCAGAGCTGTTCCGTAAACTCGTCCACATCATTCTCTGGGTCGCGCCGTTCGGCATTGGGGCCTTGATGGCGGTCACTGTCGGTCGTTACGGTGCCGAGCTTTTCGGGCCCTTGGCCCGTTTTTTGGGCGGGGTGTGGGGTGCGCAGATCGCAATGGTGGCCATCTACATGGTGTTGTTTCGAGCCTTCGCGGCGAGGAGCCCGTCGAGGTTCCTCAAGCAGGGTGCCGAGCTCTGGGCAACGACAGTGGCAACTACGTCCAGCCTGGCCTCGTTGACGGTCGCTTTCAACGTTGCTGAAAAAATGAAGCTGCCACGAGGAGTCTACGCCTTTACCCTGCCGCTTGGGGCTCAGATCAACAAAGACGGAACCTCGATCATGCTTGCCTCGGTGCTTCTGTTTACAGCGCAGGCGGCGGACCGTGCCTTTACGCCGGGTGCGATCGTGACGATCTTGGTCATCGGGCTGCTGTTGTCTGAAGGCTCAAGCGGCCTCCCGGGCGGTGGGTTGGTGGTCGCGTTGATCTTCGTGGAGGCGTTCAACCTGCCACTGGAGATTGCCGCCATAGTTGGTGGCATTTATCGGCTGGTCGATATGGGCAACACTACGATCAACGTCATGGGTGACCTGGTTGGCACTGCAATCGTGGCCAGATCCGAGGAGCGCCGCGGACCGGTCGAAAAGACGGCATGAACATGAAAGAGATTCGCTCGCTCTTCCCTGGGGCCGAGGCCCAGATCTATTTCGACGTTGGCGTGCGAGGGCTTCTCTCGACCCCCGTTCGGGAGGCGGTGGACCGCTATCTCGAAGCTCGCATGATGGGGACCGGCGACAAGGCTGAACTGATCGGTTTCGCTGAAGGCGCCCGGGAATCGTTCGCGGCGCTGATCAATGCCGATTGTTCGGAGGTGGCACTCACCAAAAACGTTTCGGAGGGGCTCAACCTGTTCGCCGCCAGCCTGCCCTGGGAAGCAGGAGACAATGTCATCGTGTGTCCAGAGCTGGAGCACCCTAACAATGTCTTCCTCTGGTACAACCTTGAGCGGCTGCACGGCATCGAGGTTCGAACGCTTGAGCCTGACGGCGGCCGGGTTCCCACCGATCGGATGGTGTCGGCGATGGACGCGCGCACCCGTCTGATTACCGTGCCCCACATTACGTTCGCTCCTGGGTTTATTACCGATCTTGAACCGCTCAGACGCTCGGTGCGCGAACATTCGGCGCTGCTTCTGGTCGATGCTGCTCAATCGGTGGGCGCCATCGACATCGACGTCAGGGCGCTGGGCATCGACGCGTTGGCCGTGGCCACGCAAAAATGCCTGTTGGGGGTTTATGGGTTTGGGTTCCTGTGGGTTCGACGCTCCTTGGCCGACACGCTGAAGCCCGGCCACGTCGCCCGCTACGGTATTGACCTCGGAGAGGGGGCTCATGAAACGGCCATCGGATCCGGCGAACTTCGTTTCCAACCGGGGGCGCTCCGCTTTGACCTTGGCAATTTCAACTACCTAGGCGCGGCCGCTGCCCAGGCTTCGATCGAGCTGCTGCGATCAATCAGAATGAAACGGGTTGAGACGCACTTACGATCGCTGGCGGCGCGGCTTGCGACCGGGCTCCTGGAACTCGGTCTGCCGGTACCGGGTGGGGCGCCCGGAGAACACCTTGCCCACATCGTTTCAGTTGGCGAGAGTGGCGGCGGGCGACACTACACGGCGGATGACCCGAAGATGAACGAGTTGTACGATCAGCTGACACGCAACGGCGTACGGCTGTCGATCCGACGGGGTGTGCTGCGCATGTCGCTCGGGATCTACAATGACGAGGCAGACGTCGATCGCGTTGTCACCCTGACGCGAGAATGGGTGAACGAATCGAGGCAAGGAGGGCCGTGATGAGACCTTGGAGACCTTCGTGCATACAAGGGGCATTGCTCGCGATGCTCGTCGGGTCACTGGCTGGATGCTCCGGGAAGGCTGAGATCGGCGAAGAACTGGCCGGTGGTTCCCGAGCGGGTACGCGCGAGGGTAGGGAAGCGCTGTTCGATCAGATCCTCGACATGACCGAGAATCGTGAAGCCTTTTCGCCGCTCAAGGAGGAGGCGATGGGCTACTCGCCGCTCGACGACATGCGGGGCCTGCGGCCCGAAGTTGTGGATGCCGAAACAGAAGCCGATCTCTACTATGCGCTCGTCAAGCTGAGCAACGCGCGGCGCGACCACCACCTCACGGTAACGCCGGCCGAGGCGGGCCTAAGGCCGCCGCAGGTTCCCGATGTCGCTGCCCCAATTCGTGTCCTGCCCGACTATTCGAACCTCAAAACCCCATCCTTTTTCGTTGCCGCCGTGGGCGGAGAAGACGGTACCGGTGCCCCCCGGCCCACACCCGGAGACCTCATCGTCGCAGTCAACGGCCGACCGATTCTTGAATACGTCGCAACCTTTACCCCTTGGGTGGTCCACTCTTCGATCCACGGCCTGTACTGGGATATTGCCCGAGACCTGCCCCTGCGGCGGGCCAACGTACCACCTTCGTTGTACGAAGAAACGCTGAGCCTTGAACTCGAACGCCCCTCAGGAGAGCGCTATATGGTCGCTCTTCCTTATATCGATCAGGCCGAGATGGACGTTCCGCAGGCCGAGGAACCTCTCTACCCCGGCTTTACGACGGTGATGGAGAGGTTGAACTTCAACGTCTTGCTTCCCGAAGATGGCCGCCCCCTGGTTCTCCTCCAGTGGTTCGACTTCGAATACGAGTTAATCCAGGACGTCATCGACTTAATGGAGTTCGCTGAACGTGAAGGATTGCTCGAGCACAAGTTGGTTATCGATGTAACGGATAGCGGTGGAGGTTCGCGCGGTGCCTACGCGATCCAGCGTCTCGTTGACCGCCCGTTTCGCACGACCTTCGGAAACATCCGGCTGAGCGACGCCGGTGAAGGGTTCGTCCGGCGCTGGAGCGAAGCCGACGATGACGGTGATGCGCCAGAAATTTTCGGCCTCAATGAAAGTGGTAGCTGGCTGCACGAATGGGCCCGTACCGACGCCAGCGAAGCGCTCGCCCGCGGCGATGAGTACACGGAGCCGGTAGCGTTCAAACTGGCCCACCTACCGAAGGACGCCGACGGCATCCTGCAGCCAGCCCCGGTTCATTTCAGCGGCCCGATCGCGATTCTCAGTGGGCCCCGCGGCGGATCCCACTTGGATCAGTTCGTCGCGATGTTCGCCGACAACGATCTCGCCTACATCGTCGGGATGCCTACCGGTGGCTACAGCAACACCTGGGAGGCGGAGGAGACCCTCCATTTTCCAGGAACCGAGCAACCCGTCGTGCGCTTCATGTGGAACGTGGGGCACACACTGCGGCCCAACGGGGAAATCCTTGAAGGAAACCCGCCGATGCCTGACACTTACATCTCGCTCACCCGCGAAAACTTTCGTACCTACCACCAGATCCTGCTCGAAGCTGCCCTGGCGGAGCTCGATACGGACAATGGAGCCGTGACGAGCAAGGTGAGCCACGCAGAGAGGGTATCCAATGTCTATTCGAATTGATTTGTTCTTGATCGTTGCTGTGCCCGTTTTTTTCTGCGGCTGTAGTTCCGAAAGGGTCGACTTGGCATCGACAGATACGGTTACGACCGAAGAACGAACTCAGCAAGAGAATGACTTGAGGGAATGGAATAATCGGATTCGTCGTGAAAAGTTCGACATTGTTCTACCTGAGGTGATGAGGAGCAACGATGTCGACATGTGGATTCACGTGATGAGAGAGACCATTCCGGATCCGTTCGGGGCCGAAGACTTGGGGAGCACCTCCGGGGTTTTTGTTTTCACGGACCGTGGTGGCGACCGGATCGAGCGGGCGGTCCTCGGGCGTCGCTGGGGAGCTTCACATGCCGCAGAAACTTGGAGGGTGACTTGGGAGACCAAGTTGGTCGAGGAATCAGGAGCCTACGACATACTTCACGACCCGATCCTAGTGAAGCAACCGCCTGGAGGACCGGAGACGGAATATGACTACCGATTCCAAGGTCTCAGAGAATTCGTTGAAGCACGTGAGCCCGAACGAATTGCTCTGAATTTCAAGTTGGACCTGGGACCCTATCCGACTACGACAAGAGCACAAGACGGCCTTTCCTATACGGACTATCTCCTATTGGCCGAAGAACTCGGTGAACAATACGCCAACCGGATCGTCTCGTCTGAATTCGTGATGATGGAGTACATAGCCACACCGGTGCCGAGTGAAATCGAGCTGCTCAAGAAGATGCGTGAGGACGAAGTTGAACGCATAACGAGTGCTTTTGAGGAGATCGTGCCGGGCGTGACAAGGAATCGTGATGTGGGAATGACTGTGTTCCGTCGCAGAGGCACAGGAGTCTCACAAAGAGGGAGGACTCCAGGTCATGAGAACGTTGTGATCGAGGGAGGCGACATCATTGCAGCCCCGAGCCAGGGAATGTACGCCTATGTGCTCCGTGATGGAGAAACTGAGCCGCCTCCAGGGATCAATGAATTGTGGGCAACATATCGAAGAATCGATGAGATTCTGGCAGAACACGTCAAGGTGGGTCTTACGCCTCGTGAAATCGTCAATAACTACACGGCGGTATTCGAAGAGGAAGGGATAATTCTCAGGGACAACCAGTTGCACTTGTTCACTCCAAGAAATGATTTCTTGGCTTATACAGCCGGCTTTGACAGTGAGAAGATCCACCTTAATATCGACCTCCATGCCATGGCGAAAGGAGCGCGTGAGAGGAAGTTCGAGAATTACTTCGGTCCCAGGATTGGCTCAAACGGTCCCGAGTGGATGTGGGATATTCCACTCCCACTCAATCACCACTTCGTTCTCGAGTACTTCATCTATATGCCGTGGCCTTCCAGCGAACACGAAAACCAATATCTATTCTGGTGGGATCATGAGCAGGCAATTGCCACCAACAGTGGAGTCGAATATTTGTCTGCGCCGCAAGAGGAGCTTTATCTCATCAAATGAAATGTAAATCTCTCCCCAAAGTAGTGTCGAGTTTCTGTACTTGCCACTCCTAGGGGTTCGTCTCATCCACTAAAAAACTTATGTCTAAAGCCAAAGCCATATTGCCACTCTTGTTCACCCTTTTTTTTGTTGAAGGTACTACTGCGCAATATGGCGAACAGTATGAAGATGTCATGGCGAACATCGGCGATGCGAACTACGGCACCTTCGATGACGGCAACCCCTATGCCACCGTTGACATGCTCAATCACGTCCGTAGGGAGCGCTTCTACCTGGTCCTGCCGCAGGTCATGCGTGAAAGAACAGTCGACATGTGGATTCACGTCATTCGCCCCTGGGCGTGGGGAGGGACGGATCCCCTTCGTTATGAATTCGGCACCAAGTCCGCAGTTCTGATCTTTACCGATCGCGGTGACGACCAAATCGAACGTGTAGTTTTCCAAGGGGAAGTCCAAGACCCGGACGCTTATGACATCGTCGGGGAAGAATACAAGTATCTCAGTCAGCAGGATTATGAGTTTATGAATTACGCCGTCGAAAATCCGGGCGAAGAGTATGAGTCCGAATTGGATTTCAGGTTCGAAGGTCTCCACGAGTTTGTTGCCGAACGAAACCCAAAACTCATCGCCGTGAACTACCTGGAAACGCTCTCGTTTGCCGAGGGTTCCGAGACATTCACCATGGCGATGGGTGACGGCATTTCGTATACCGACTACGTACAGATATCCAAAGCGTTAGGCGACACCTACTCCAAAAGGATGGTCTCAGCAGAACATCTCATCCTCGACTACTTATCAAGAAGAGTCGCCAGCGAAGTTGTTCTTTACGGCACTTCGGGTCTTCAAAGAGGAACGGGCCGAAGATTCGCCGATATCGTTCCCGGCGTCACGACACTCGGCGATATCAATATTGGCTCGGTAATCAACAAGGATGGGAATGAAAGAAGAGGCGCCGACTATGTGATTCAGCGCGGCGATCTCATTGGTGATTGGGAGGGACAGGCCTACGTGCTCCGGAAAGGTGAGACCGACTTACCCCAGCACATACGGAAGTTCTGGGAGGACAACAAAAGGGTCCGTGGGATTCTGCGCGAAAATATCAAGGTTGGTCTTACCGGTGGCGAGACTCTCGATCTTCTCGCCCGAGAATTGGAAGAAGCAGGGTTTTTGTATACGGACTACCAGGAATACAACAAATACGTCGATCATCCGGAAAAAACCCAGGTCCATCTCGACTTACATGCTGAGGGGAAAGGAATTCTCGCACCCAGGATTTCACCGATGGGACCGAAATGGCATTGGAACATGAAGATCCAACTGTTCCACACGTTTGCCATCGAATACATGATCTATATGCCCGTGCCGGAATGGGCTCGTGCAAATAATTTCACGGGGCGACAGATGTATGCCGCGTTTCACGACGGCGGTGTTGTCACCAGTCGTGGCATGGAGATTCCATACCCCGACCAGCCCACCAAGATTCAGATAATTCAATAGATAGTGAAGACTCTCCAAGCATAAGTGTAGGAAGCCGACCATGTATAAAGCACGAAACGTCCTCACATTCTTGTGCATGCTGTTTGTTGCCCAAGGACTCCACGCCCAACGTCAAGAATTAGAGGCGTTTCCAGCACTGATGAATCTCATTCGTGGCGAAAAATTCGATGTGATCCTCCCCCAAGTGATGGAGGACAACGGCATCGACATGTGGATCCATGTAATCAGAGGAGAGGATCCCCTCAATTTCGAGTTTGGGGATAATTCCGGCATTTATATCTTTACCGACCGCGGCGAGGCGCGTATCGAGCGGGCCGTTCTCGGTGGCCAAGCCGACCGCGAACTATATGACGTATTCGGTCCTGAAAGTGACTTGGGACAATTCGTTGCAGACCGTGACCCCATAAGTATCGCCCTCAATTACGGAGAAGAAGAGGGTTCCGGTTTCGATACCATCTCAACCGAGGACCGCACACAGATTCTCGCCGCAATGGGCGACGAATATAGAGATCGAGTCGTTCCGGCTGACCGCTTAATAGCAGATTTCTTGGCGGGCAGGGTGATGAGCGAAGTAGCCTTGTATGGTCGCCTTCTCATAAACAGCACCAACATCATAGAAAGTGAATTCGCAAAAATCGTCCCCGGTGAAACTCGCCTAAGCGATATTGCCGGAAATGTGTTTGTCAGGGACCTCGATGGCAACGAAGAGAATAATTCCGATTACGTGGTGCAACCTGGTGACCTCATCGGGATACTGCACGACGCGAGCATGCGGGAATTCAGTGAGCACAACGGTGGCATTGGCTACGTCCTTCGCCAAGGAGAAACGGGGCTCCCTCCCGAGATTCAGCGGATATGGGGACATGCTCTGAAGACCCGCGAAATTTTCCGCAGAAACATTGTTGCGGGTCGAACAGGCGCAGAAACGCTGGATGTCCTCATTAACAAAATTGAGGAAGCTGGCTACCACTACATCGATCAGGATCGATATGACACGAAAGCGGACCCAGAGAAAACGCAGGTCAATATCGATTTCCACGCGCTCGGGAGAATAGTTTCACAGGAGGAAGCCCCCAGAATTTCTCCAACCGGTTGGGGTCGCGATCTGAAGATTCCCCTCTACCACACCTTTGCGCTCGAATACATGATCCACATGCCCGTCCCGGAATGGGGGACAGGAAAACATCTATACATTTGCCTCCATGATGGGGCAATGGTTACCGAACGTGGCGTCGAGTTTCCGGCGCGACCCGCACAAGAAATTCTGATTGTCCGCTAGCCTAAGCCCCACTGGAGATAGCCTGGTGAGTAAATTTCGATTCGTTTTGGCGGCTTCTTTCTTACTGCTTCTGTGCTCCGCGCAGGTCTTAACGGCACAAATGAGAACTCGTTACCCTGAAGCCTTGCCCGGCATCAGCGATACCTACTATGGAGCCTTTGACGACGATAACCCCTACGCCACCAAAGAAATGCTGGACCATATTCGGCGGGAGAAATTCGACTTCGTTTTACCCCGTGTCATGCGTGATGAAAACATCGATATGTGGATTCACATTATTCGGCCGTGGACCTTCAGCGGAAACGAGCTCAGAAAATTAGAAGGCCTCGATCTCAATTACAGCAACATCGATTCCACCGACCCTCTTCGTTATGAGTTCGGTAGCAACGCGGCCGTCCTTATTTTTACTGATCGTGGTGGTGAAAGGATTGAGCGGGTCGTCTATGAAGGCGAGGTTGATGACGACGGCGCCTTCGACATCGTCCGCGGCCAGTCGAAGTTCATTAATCAAGAAAATTACGAGATTATGGACTACGTCAAGGAAAATCCGAACGACGTTCCTGAGTCAGAAATGGGTTACCGGTTCATGGGCCTCGGAGACTTCGTTGCCGAGCGTGACCCGGAGCGAATCGGTGTAAATTACGCAGAGAAACTATCACTCGCCGAGGGCTCTGAAACGTATACCCTTGCACTCACCGACGGTATTTCCTACGCGGACCACCTCCATTTGTCTACAGAGTTGGGGGACAAGTACGCTAAGCGAATGGTCTCCGCCGAGAACATGATCTTGGATTACCTTACGAGCAGTGTTGCTGGCGAAATCGTTCTCTTTGGTGGTTCTGGCCTTCCACGCCGGATCAGGACATTTCAAGAAATCGTACCGGGCGTTACAACCTTGCGCGATGTTCGCGGCAGTTGGTTCTCCACGCGCGAATGGGATCATGATGAAAGCGCTTTCGAAAATTTTCCCCTCCAGCACGGTGACATGTTCCAGAGCGGCATGGTTCCCTACTACATACTTCGTGAGGGAGAGACTGGGCCACCTCCAGAAGTCCAAAGAAGCTGGGATGAGGTCGTGAAGGTCCGCAAACTCATTAGCAAGAACATCAGGGTTGGCGACACAGGACGCCAAGCCCTTTCTCGCATCATCGGCGAACTGGAAGAAGCTGGGTTTGCCTACATCGACAGAGACAGATTCGACCCGAGCCTAGACCCCGAAAAAACCCAAGTGCACCTGGACCTTCATCAGACCGGCAAGGGCATGCTGGCACCCAGGGTTTCACCTATGGGTGCAAGATGGCAGGCGGACAAGAAGATTCCGCTCCTGCTCACCTTGGGTATCGAATACATGGTCCATATGCCCGTCCCTGAATGGGGTGAAGGCAGGCACATTTACTATTGCAGTCTCCACGAGCGTGGCGTTGTTACGGAGCGTGGTGTCGAATTCGCTGGGCCACCTGTCACCGGGATTCAAAGTATTCGCTGACCCCGTTTCGTTATTCGACCTAGGGTTTGCTACTCGCAGCGATTGGCACACGCGCTGCACGAAATGTCAGGCGACGGTACCAGCGAAACTCCGTTAGCATCGGCGTAGGGTTCCGGCATCCGAGTAGGTACTCAAGGAGTTTAAAGGGTGGATTCTCAAGTCGACACGGACCGCGACGCCGTCGTAACGTCCGAAAGGTTGCGGGCCGGCGCCCGAGAGTGGCTTGCACGCCACTCGTATAGTGTCCGGATCTGCCACTGGATCAACGTCATTGCCGGCGGCTATCTGGTGGTCAGCGGTATCCACATCTTCCTGGACTTTCCCGAACTCTACTGGGGGCACACCGGCTACCAGGGCTACCCGGCTCTTTTCAAGCTCTCGGACTGGGGTATTTCCTGGGACGAGGCTGGCGCGATGGGCAACCGCATGTGGGGGCGAAACTATCACTTCACATTTGCCTGGGTGTTGCTCATCAACGGGCTGGTCTACGTCGTTTGGAACATCAAGACGGGGCACTTTCGCGACAGCATGTTGCCCCGGCGCGACGAACTCACGCCCACGCATCTCGGAGCCGATCTCCGAAACCAGCTGCGCTGGTTCTCACCGACGCGCGTATCGGCGACGAACTACGACACGCTACAGAAGGTTTCCTACCTTCTGCTCATCTTCCTCTTTATGCCTCTCATGCTATTGACTGGGCTCGCACAGTCACCAGGCTTCACGGCGGCGTGGCCCTGGCTGCTCGATTTATTCGGAGGCCGTCAGTCGGCGCGAACGCTGCATTCGATCGGCACCGTCGTGTTCGTGCTGTTCGTACTGGTGCATGTTCTGGAGGTGCTGCGGGCTGGAGCGCTCAACCGGGTTCGTGCAATGATCACAGGCAGGTTCCAGCTGCCCACGGAGAAGACATGAGCAAGCCGGTTTCAAGCCAGAAAGAGAAACAGGTCGCGTACCCCAGTCGCATCTCGCGTCGGCGCCTACTGTCGAGTGTCTCCGCGCTCGGTGGGTTGCTAGTGACGGGTGGGTGTTCGGATGCTTTTATGCCGCCTACCCTCCGAGGCGGCCTGATCGGGGTGGCTGACGTGCTTACCATGAGCACGAACCGTTGGTTACTCGCTGATCAGCCGCTGGCGCGCGAGTACCAGCCAAGCGACATCACTATCGACTTTCCTCAATGGCACGGACCACCACGGAGCGAGGAGTATCAGCAACTGGTGAGTGGCCAGTTCAGCGACTGGCGGCTAGGGGTGACCGGTCTCGTCAAGCAGCCATTGTCGCTGTCACTGCAAGACCTCAAGCGCTTGCCTGCACGAACGCAAATTACCTCCCATGTGTGCGAACAGGGCTGGTCGGCCATTGGCCAGTGGACCGGCACCCCGCTGCTAAGGGTGATCGAGGCGGCTGGTGGCGTGACATCGAGCGCGCGTTACGTCGTCATCGACACCTTCGACGGCTGGTACGAAGGGTACGATATGTTCGAGGTTGTGCACCCACAGACGATTCTCGCCTACGGCCTCAATGGCGAGGACCTACCGATTGGCAACGGCGCGCCTGTGCGGCTCCGGGTCGAGCGTCAATGCGGGTACAAGAGCCTCAAGTGGCTGAAGTCGATCCAGGTGGTCGACTCGATGGTCGGCTTTGGCAAGGGGACCGGCGGCATCAATTCCGACTGGGGATTTCACTGGTACGGTGGAGTCTAGACCCTACGGTGGTGCTGACATGACCGTAAACCGTTTAGTTTGGTCCCTTTCCCTTGACTGTCCAAACCGCTCTGACGGCGGCCTGCGACGGTAGGCTGCCGAACCAGTCGCAGCTAGACTCCTCCGGCCGGCCCTACGATCCGTCGCCGAGACTGCGGTAGATCATTTCGATCCAACCGCCGGCTGACATGTAGCCGTAACCCCAATCCTCGTACTCGGCGCCCAGCCCGCCACCGACGATCTCTTCGAGACTGCGGCCAGCCTCTTTTTGAGTTCGCACCAGGGTGATCGTGTCGTCGAGCATCTTGCGCAGCCGATGCAGCTCCTGCTTGTCGGACAGGGGGCCGTGGCCGGCGATGAGGGTGGCGTCATCGGGAATCATCGGCAGCAGCGCATCGATGTTGGCCAGAATCGCCAGCGCGTTTCCACCTGATTCCAGGTCGGCAACCGGGAAGCTCGAGATACCGGAGTTCAGGAGGTCTCCCATGTGCACCACGTTGGATTCGGTGAAGAAAACCACCACGTCGTTGTCGGTGTGGCCGCCGGGGATTGCCAGGGCGCGAATCTCCTCGCCGTTGAACTGTACTGACAGCGCGTTGTTGAAGGTGATTATAGGCCAGTGATCGCTGTCCTTCGCCAGCAGTCGCTCACGGGCGCGCTCATGGGCAATCACCAACGCTTCGGTGCCTCGCACCAGGTTGGCGTTGCCGTCGCTGTGATCGTCGTGGTGATGCGTATTGATGATAAAGCGCAGCGTGCCGCCATCGAGGGTGTCGAGAGCTTCCGTGATGGCGCCGGTGAGCTCGGCCCACTGATCGTCGACGATGAGGATGCCGTCGGGCCCGACGGAGGTGGCAATGTTGCCGGCGACGTCGCCAGTGGCTTCAAGCATGTAGATGTTGCCGGCTACCGGGTGGGTGACGATCTCCACGCCCGTGAGGTCGGGCTTCTGATCATCCGCGGAAGCGGGCGGCTCGGCATTGCGCAGTCCGTCAATCGCGACCCGGAATCCCATGTGATCGTCGCTCGAATTTTGCTCGTCGCCGGTGCGCGCCGCGGCGCGGATGCTGTGCCCCCCTCTCGGGGCTACGCTGCCGTCGGCTTCGATGCCGGCCCAGTCGACCCAGGACCCGCCGCGATTGACGCGGTCGATGCTCTCGTCGGCAACGGCGGTCGGACGCTCCGGTCCGCTCGGATTGCGCCGCGGCGAGACGGCGTAGTAGCCATCGTCGTGAATGTCGTATACCCACTCGCCAAGATTGCCGGCCAGGTCGTACACGCCGTACGGTGATCGACCGGCCTCATAGGCATCGACCGGCGAGGTTTCTATGTAGCCGTCGTCGATGTCGGCGTCGGGACGGCGGGTGTAGTCGCCGTACTTACCGATAAAGTTGACATCGGCGTAGTTGGCTCGCTGCCCGTCGGGGGCTTCGTTGCCCCACGGAAAGTGGCGCCCGTCGGCGCCACGCGCCGCTTTTTCCCACTCGAATTCCGTGGGC
>ERZ651768.36-NODE-36-length-91963-cov-6.101746_pt1 | contig 91963 bp, 75 predicted proteins | sample MGYA00514754_ERZ651768 | MGnify/ENA metagenome assembly ERZ651768
TAGAAAATGCACCATAGAGTGGATTAATGATTAACCCAAATACAATATGGAGATAAAAAAAATATACCAGGTAATAAGATTTTAAAATCGTTTTTTTTAATATTTATGTATTTAACCAAGTACTCAACGAAGAACACAAGTTTGAAAACAATGGCAGTACCATTTACGGCAAGGGATTATCGACAACTTCGTGAAATGTCAGGAAGCAAAGATGTGGCTAAAACCTGCATCATGAAGAACATCGTGAAACGCAAATCGGCAAAGAACATAGCAGAAGAAGCTGCCGCAAAAGTCTTATATCTCAAGGCAATGCGTGAAATTCCGTACGCAGCAATGTTATTCTGGGACCCAACGCTCGATGTCCTGGAAGACTGGCGCTTTGAGCTGGAGAATGGAACATCGACACCAATCACTTGGTCGGAGTTTGACTACGGCGAAGGATATCACGAGAGGACCAAGTGGATGAAGAGCACATTGGGAGACCAAGGCGTCATTGCGTATATCGCAACTGATGGAAGTATCGTAAGCGGCAGGGCATACAAAGATGATGATACTATTCTTGGCAAGATATCTACGGTGTTCTGGACGAGTTGTTATACTGATTAAAGAATAATGCCTAATATATTAAGTCCTTAATATATTATATTTTTATTTTAAGCAGTATAAAAAGAAATAAACATTAGTCAGTTGCTGGTCGAAGATTTCCATAATAGAAGACTTGTCCTTTGCGAAATGTGTTTTTTGCCTTAAAGGCAGAAATAGCATTCACTCCAGAAGCAACTTTTTTCCAAAGTTTCTTTGATTTTTCAATAGTATCTAATTCTCGCATAGTATCAATTGCTTTCCTTGCGTCTTTATTGCAACGAGCATACAAGTCAAAAAACTCAGTCGTTGCCGACTTGTCTTCTTCTTTGAATACTTTTTGCCAAAGCCGATCCATTGCCAAAGCTTGTTCAATGGTTGTCATTGTCATAGATTCTTGAGTTGAAGTCATTGTTTGCAAAATAAATTGATTTGATTACATAAGATATAAAAATATCGATTTTAATTTATTTTTTGTCGGATTTAATTTATTTAAGTCCTTAATATATTATAATTTTAAATTTATAAATATATATTATCATCATTTTCTAGATCGTCTTCATTTTCATTATAATCTTCATTATTATTTTCTTCATGATTATCAATAATATCTTGATAATCATCATATTTAGGATATTCACTATCACTATCACTATCACTATTATCTGTAAAACAATCAAATCCATTATTTTGAGACATTTGATTTATGAATGATAAAAAACAATTTTTTCTTTGTACTTCAAATATTGGTACAGGATTATTAAAAATTTGTTTATTAACTTCAACTGATAATATTTGAAAATATCGTTTGAAAAATACAGACAAAGATATTACACGATATTTTTCTTCTTTATCATTATTATCAAATGGTGATTTAATTAAAAAATTTTTAACCATTGACATAATAATAATTAAATGAATATTTTGATGTAATATCATTTTTCTCATTCGTAATAATTTTGATGAATAAGAATCAATTTCACTTTCTTTAACATTAACTAGTTTCAATTCATTTTCGTCAAAATATTTCAACCTAGTATTACAAAATGAATATAATGTTTCATGTTCAATATTTTTAATAATTTTATTATTATTAATTTTATTCAGGAAATCAAGAATATTTTTAATTTTGGTATAAGTATTTTTATTTGAATTAATATTAATTTTACTAAAAGTATCGATTAGATAATTAAAATCGGTTGTATAGTTATCTGGATTTTCAAATTTTTTTTCAATAGTTGAAAAATAGTTAATAAATTCTTCTTTATATTCCTTAATGTTTTGTGGAATAATTTGAAAATTTTTATAAAATTCAGTCATTTTTTCTCTATCATTTTGATATAAACATTCCCATGACCAAATATATGGTTTTTCAACATGAGGATTAACATTATCAGGACCTAAAGTTTTTTCAAATATATCTTCAGAAATATAAGCATGTTCTGATTTGTCTAAATAAGATAGTAAAAGAGAAAATGCTTTTGTTTCAATTTCTTCTTGATTTTCATCATATTTATCTATTAATTTCATATTTATTTTTTTATCAGGCATAATCATATTTTCAATTAAATTTTTCATATAATTTTTATTTTTTTCATCCATAGTTGTAATTTTTGTCATAAAATTAAATAAAAAATCTAACATTTCGTTCATTTTTTTTACATCTGTATTAAGATTTTTATAACATATTTCAAATTTTTCTTCATATGATTTAAAATCTTCATCTGTTTTACATTCGTTTAAAATATTTTGAATTTTATAAATTGGATTAAAAAATCTTTGAGAAAATTTCGTAATATTTGTAAGATTATTTTCAAATTCTTTAATAATTATAGAATATTTAGATAGAGAATGTTCATAAATATTATTAGATAATAATTTAAAAACATCATTTTTGACATATGATAGTAAAGAAATTACTTCATTTTCGATTGTCATTAATCCATCTTTATAACCAAAATTCTTTTGAATAGATGCTTCTTTAAAACTAGTTTTACCTAATAATTTTTTAATTATTTTATAAAGTTTTTTGAATAATAGTTGTTCTGAAAATTTTAAAATACCATCAATAACATAATGTGAATTATTATTTTCATTAAATAATTCACGACATTCTTTTTTCAAATCTTGTTCATCCAAATATGGATTTGGTATTTTAAATAATTTTGGATAATCATGTTTTAATTTATCAATAAATGAATATCGTATATCAGTTTCATTTTTTTTTAAATTAATAAACTTAATATTTTTATTCGTATTCTTTACTTTATATCCAAATAAAGATTTTTGACAATCATTATTTTTTACTTTTAAACAAACTTTATGTGTAATTTTATTTTCAATAAAATGAAAAGGAAAATCAATAGATGAAACATTTTCAAACATATGATATATTTTAAAATGTTTTAAAATTTCACTATTTGTTTCATTTGCAAATTTTTTCATACAATATAGACATTCATTTTGATTATATCCACATGGTAATTTAAAACTTTTATTAAAATCTATATTATTTGCGATATGTTTATGATTATTTAATAAATGTAAATGAAGATTCATTTCATTATCAATTGTATAAGGACAAACGGGGCATAAAAAAGATTTATAATTATATTGATTTAAAAAATTTCTAATTTTTTGACATTCAATTAAAATAGATTTTAGTTTATTTTTTTTTAAAATATATTCTTCTTTTGAACAAAAATGCTTATTAAAATAATTAAAAAACTTTTTTCTTTTAAGTAATAATCGAACGCTACTAATATTTACATTTAATAATTTTTGTAAATTATGAATAAGTCTATATCTTAGATGGTGTTCTTTTAAATATTCTTCTTTTTGTTTATTTGAATAAGTAATTGGAATAAATATATTTAAACCATTACCAATAATAGTATTTTTCAATAAATCGCGTCGTTTTTTTTTTATTGTAACAAATTTAATATCTTCATTTTTTACAGAGTTTTCTAATTGCGATATTTTTTCTTTTAAATTTTTGAATTCTTTTTCGTAATTACAAATTTTTTCATATGTAATTTGAATATCGAATGTTAAGTTTAATTTAATAAAAAGTTTTTGTATATTTTTTTCATATATTTCAAAACGTTGAATAATATCATTCATTAAATTATGATAATATAGTTTATTTTGATTAACTTTAACATCCGGGTAAATTTTATGCTGTTCTGTCATAAAGTTGACGTAATTTGTATCTGTAAGAATATACTTACCAATATTATGTTTAATATAAACTAAATATTGATAGTATTTTTTAAATTCTTCAAAATTAATGTTATCAATGTTCATAATGTTAAACATATTTTATGAATTAATTAAGTAATAAAATATTTATTATTTATGATAAAAATAAATCAATTTTTTTTTTAGATATAATAAAATACATATCAAGTCCATGTTAAAAAAGGGTATTTTTTTTAAATATTATTAAAACTTTCAAAAATTGTATCTAATTTTTTGATAGATTTTTCAGTTTCTTTTTTAACATTCATTTTAATTTTAATTATCTTACGTTTTTTTTGTTTTTCTTTTTTAGAATTTGTCTGAATATATTCAGACGAAGTATTATTAAATACTAAAAACTCAGTATTATTATTTAATGGACAAGTTTCAAATTGTGAATTATTCCAAGCATTTTGTTCTTCAAATACTAAAATTTGATCGCATTCAAATTTTTTTTTTTCAAGCTGTTTCCGAGTTTTAAAAATTATTTTCATTATATCTGCTTTATTAAATTTACTACAATTACGTAAATCTTGTTCATAATTTGAAAGTTTATTCTTTAATTGATTATAAGAGAAAAAATACTTGCTGTTTGTAATTTTGTTTTTATTATAAAGAATTAAAGCAATTCCATATAAAAAATTAAATCTCTCATCATGAGATTGAGTTGTCTTATATGACATTAAATAATTTGTTGATAAAGAGAATAAATCATATAAACACCTTACATATGTATATAAATCATTTGATTTTGGTTTAAATGTTAATTCAGTGTGTTTAAATTCTCTAATACTTCCAGAATCTTTACTTAATTGTAAATGTTCCGGAAGAATTACAAAATCTTCTCTTTTTGCATGAAAAACTCTCAATCCGGGAAGAATTTTATCAGGTCTTCCACCATATGTATCCAATGATATAATAAAAGTATCCTTTTTCGAAATTCCGATAATCATACAAGTAAATCCTTTATAATGCCCAACAATTGGTTTAACTAATTTTCCAATCAAATCTGTATTAACGATTATTTGTTTAATATTTGTTTTACATTCTTCAAGAAATATATTTTCCTCATCATTTTTAATAATAACATGAGTTTCAGTTTCTTTAAAAACAATACCAGTTTTATCAATATTATCGCCATCTAGAATTTTAACTGTTTTTCCTAAAAAAATAGGAGCAATATGTAATTTTTTATCAATTGTAATGTGTGATGTCGCTAGTAATTTTTTAAAATTTAACTTATCTTCATTTAAAATAACATATTGAATTAATGACAATAATTTCATTAAATCTAATACTATTTGTGAATAGCCTTTATTAAATTCTTTATTTCCGTTATTAACATACATTCTAAAATACATTTCTAATTTATTTTTGACACAATATCTTTGATTAAACCAGTATTCATTAAATATATCATATACAACTTTTTTTGCGAATATATTAATATTTATTGAATTTGAATTTTCAAAGAAATTATTAAGTTTATAAATTAGACTTGAAACTACATTCTGTGATTGTTTCAATAATACTTTAAATTTATTCTCTTGATATAAAATTTTATCATTTTTACTACTTTGTTTATCCTGCGAATCAATAAGTTTTTTTAATTGACGTCCTTCTTCTGTTAAAGGAATATACTTATATTCATATTCTACATATGGTAAATACGTAACTGTTTTAGAACCCTGAATCTTACCAGTTTTAGGATCTAAGGTAGGCATCATATTTCTATTATATTCCATTTGTTGAATACAATTATCAATTTTTAATTCCATCTCCTCAATTTTATCAAAATTAACTATTTCATTTTTTTTATACTCCTCTAAAAGAGCACGATAACGAACAAGTTCTTTTCCTAATTTAACACAACTTTCGACAGCAATATCTTCATCACAAGTTTCTTCCATATATTCATAATTAACACTCAAAGATTTTATTTCAGCATCAAGTTCCTCTAGTTGAGAGATATATGAAAATGCGTCTTCACCCATTAATTCTAATTGATTAATTAATTGTTGTAAACTGTCTCGTGTTTCTTTTATTTCGCATAAATATTTAAATGAAGTTTCTTCAACAACATTATCGTTATTTTCTTCTAATTTTTGATTAGAATACATTAACTCATTTAAATGAGATTCTATTGAAATTGTTTTATTTTTAAGAGATTGTGATTTTTTAATACATTTATCATTTCTTTTTTCAATTATTTTTTTTTCTTTAGATTGTCGTTTATACATTGATGTTAAAATTTCAATCCAACTGGATAGTTCTTTTTTATTAGATGGTATTATCTTTAATAATTCAGAAGATAATAACATTTTTTGGACATCTTTTGACAAATCTTTAGTTATATCTGTTATCATTAATAATTTTCTACTAGTTTTCTTTTTCGTGGAAAAAGATTTAATATGTTTATAATAACTTTTTTGTAAAGTTATATACATATCCATTAATTCTTTATCAATATTAATTTTTTTAAAATTTAAAATTTTTAAAATCAAAGAATTAAACAGAACATACAATGAACAGCCTACACTAAACGATTTCATTTTAATATCATATTTATAGATTTTTTGTATAAAAGATACTTTTTCAACCGGTGTATTTAAAAAATTAAGAATATTTTTTAAAATAAATTGATAAATATGAATATTATTTTGATTCATATTAGAATAAATGTTAGTTAGTATATAAAACAAATTGTTATGAACATCATATTCAACTTCATCATTAAAATAGTTTAATTTAAAAAAATGATAACATCGTATTGATGTTCCATAAATCAAAAATTCTTCAAAATTATTATTTAATAAAGATAAATACTCAAATATATTCCTTTCAATTTGAGAAGGAATGATTTCGGTAAATATTTTATAATAACATTCTTGTTTATTTTTAGTTTTTTTTGATTTTTTTAAAATTTTTCTAGTTTTTTTATATTTTTTAAACATATTTTCGTATTTATTTACAAAAGCTTCATCACAAATTTGAAACATATGAAAATTAAATCTTTCCTTAGATTTAATTCTTTCATTAACAAAAGACAATGAATTAGTATCAAGTAATTTTTTACATTGTGAAAAGTATTCAAAAATATCCATAAAATTTAATTCATTTTTTGGATCTAATTGATAAAATCTCTTATGATATATTTGCATTTTTTCAATTTGTTTTTCTTTTTCATCTAAAATATATTCATTATTTTTTGGAATAATTTTATTTGTATTCATATTAATAAATTCAATAATAGAACTAACATAATTATTCATACTTAATGTAATATGAGATGAATTTAATCCTTGAATAATTGTTAAAATATTATCATCAATATTAAATAATGATTTTTTATTATAATCAGCAAAAAGAGATGAAAGTGAAATACTTCTATTAAATAATGTATCATAAAGATTTTTATTTTTACCATTAGGGCTTACATTTAAATATGTTGAAAAAAAATTAAGTAATTTATCTAAATAAATCACATTGTAATTCATATCAGCATATGATTCTAAACTATCAAGATTTTTAATATATCCTTTTTTTTTACAAATATCAATAATATATTGTGAATTCTTATCTATTAGAAATTTAGGAAAATTTTTCGAGTTTTTAGCACTAAATCCAATCTTTTCTAAAATAGTAATAAATTTATTATATTCATCAGAACTATCTTTACTTTTTTGTCTAAAATAATTTAAACAAATTAGTTTTCTTTCCATATTTAATTCAGATTGTAATTCTTCTTTATATATCTCATCAATTTTTGAATCGTTTTTTCTCTTAGAATTTAGATAATTTTCAAGAAACATTATAAATAAGTTTCTTGTAAATTGGTCAAATTCATAAGGTGAATTATATATATTCATTTTTACGAGTATTATAATTATTTAAAATTAATTATATATCTAAAAAATCAATTTTAAATCAAATTTGATTTATTTACGATTAAAAAATTATTTACACTTGAATATGATGATTATTACTAATATATAAAAATTTTTATACATTAAATTAAAAATAAAAAATGAATTTTTATTTAATAAGTTAAATAAAATTGATTTAACAATATTAAAATTATAATATATTAAAAATGTCTGACATTATTAACTTTTACAATACTAATTCAATTAGAACTTATGAAGATGCCCAAGATTTTTTAAAAAAAGAACCATATTTTCTCGATTTAAAATATGACGGTAATATTTATCGAATAAGTCATATAGAAGGAAAAAGCGACAGAAATAATAAAATTGTTAAAACTTTTTCTGGATTAATTTTAAAAAAAGATAACATTGGGGATATTTTATATAGAGGTCAAAATTTATCAGAACAAATTGTAGTAGAAAATACAATTACAAATGATGATATTAAAACGGTTAATGTAAATGATTGGGAACATATTACAGTTCAAAAATTATACGATGGGTCACGCATCAAAGTATTTTATATTGATGGTGTTGGGTGGAATGTTTCTACTTCTAGATGTATTAATGCTTGTAAAGCATTCTGGAATTCACCGAAATCATTTTACCAATTATTTATGGAATGTTTAGGTAATTTTAATTTAGAAAGTTTGGATAAAAATAAGTGTTATACATTTATTATCCAACATCCTGAAAATAGAAATGTTATTCCCTATTCAATCCCATCATTAATTCATGTATCTACATACGATAAAATCACAAACAATATTGTGGATATTGATATTGGACTTCCTAAAGCAGAAGTATGTGTATTTGAATCTTTTGATAAACTAATAGAAAATTTATTAACATTAGAATATACATCTCCAGGTTATATGTTAATTGATAATAATCATAATCGTGTCCATCTTATTTGTTCTAAATATGATAAAATTCGTAAATTAAAAGGTAATGTTCCTTTAATTTCACAAAGATATTTACAATTACGTAAATCATCTAGAGATGATATTTCCAAATTTTTAGAAATTTTTCCAGAATATAAATTTATATGTGATGATGTTGAAAAACATTTAACATATATTTGTAAAACAATTTTTCACAAATATCAATTAAGACGAAAACAACACAGAAGAGTTTTCCTGACTCCGATTGAACGAGAAATTCATTATAAAGCACATGGATTATATTTAGGAATGCGAATCCAAAATAATATTAATCAAACAAATATTGTAAGAAGTATTGTTTTAGATGATATTACTCTTTTGGTAAATGGACTTCCAGTATATAAAATTCTACAACTTTTACGAAACTCAAATATTTCAATCTAATTTATGACATATACGTTTTTTAATATAGCTATATTGATTTTTGACCCAAAATAAGGAACCAATTATTAAAGCAACTCCACTAAAAATAAATACCCATTTATCAATAAAGCTATTTACATCAGTATAAATATAAATTATAGCAAATGGCGTTAAAATAAAACGAATAAAAATAAACACAGTAGTAAAAATTATGAATAGTAATTGAGTTTTGTATTTTATTAATTTAAAAATTTTGAGTAAATTAAACAACGGACCAGAACACTCTCCTAAAAATAAAACAAGTGATAATAGATTATAATATTTTTGTAAAATAAAGCTATATAAAATCATAGCAATACATACAAAATGATGATATACATATATATAACTTTTATTATAAAACGACCAATATGTATCATATATAAAATAAAATAAACTAATATAGTGCCAATTTGCTAAAAAATTATCTTCAATTAGATGTGATTGATTGGCTATTAAAAAACAAATATCAACATATGAACAAAAAGTTGCAATAATACCATGTGTAAACGAATTATACAAATTAAATATTTTAACCAAATTTTTTTGAATATAAAAATCACCTAAAAATATTATTAAAAAGTATATTGATGAAAGTAAGAATGTAATACATATTGGAGATATCATTATTGTTGGTTAATAGATAAAGAATTATTTTTATATCATTTTGAAGAATATAATTTTTTCAAAAAATATCTCTTTATTATCATATACAGATGAATTCTTGTCAAGGTAAGATATATAATCATAGTGATAAACAAAAAAAATTTGGTTTTTTAGATATATATAATTTATTAACTTACAAATTTTATAATAATAATAAGATAACAATTCTAAACTCTGATTATACATTATTTTTAAAAAAAAAATCCATCTTAAATAGTCAATTAGAAAAAATTATTAAAAAACAAAAGACATCTCCAAAACAATTAATGAATCAACTAGAAGATATATTAGAAAATAGAATTATTCTTTTACAAAGTGTAAAAAAAAAAATAAATTTATATTCATCAATAAAAATTAGTTTCTCTAATTTAAAAAAAATAGAGAAAGAACTTACACAAATAAAAGAATCTGATAAAGATGAATTTAAACTATTGACAGACTTATTATTAAATGGTAATTTAATTTTAGATAATAAATATACTCTTTATGATAATTTTAGTAAATTTTTTAATACGTCAAATGAATTTTCAAAACAAATTATTTCTGAAAATAAAAAAATTACTGAAAACATTATTCTAAATAAAAATACTTTATTTGACAATATAAATAATGAAATAGATAATGAATTGAAAGAAAATTTGAATACACAAAGATTGATAAAAAAAATGAATACAATTTTTTATATTTCACCTTATACAAATAAAATTGATTCAAATAAATTAAACATTGAAATTGATACTATGAAATATCATTCAAATAAATCAAATACAATAATTACAAAAATATCTTATCCAATAATTAAACCAATTGTTATATATGATGAAAACAATAAACCATTTAAATTAATGAATGTATATTCACCAAAAGTATGGACAATTAATAATACAAATTTAAATTTGGAAAATGTTTATAATAATGCATTAATTTATATTAAAATTAATTATTTATTTAATACAAAAACAAAAACTGATATAAAAAATTTACAAAATTTATTTAAGCAAACAGATTGTTTTTTGAAAAATAAACAAAAAGAATACAATATATCTGAAAAAAAAGAAGAGGAAAACAAAATTGAGACACATTTCCGATTTACTAATACTTTTTTAAAAAATATTATAAAAACTTATTCAAATATATTAAATGATGATTTTATATTTAATAAATTAATACAAAAAAAAGATGGTAATATTGAGAAATATTTCATTGATAAAACTTTATCTCAAACAAATCATATTATTTTAGATGAAACAGAAAAATATATATTACGAACATTATTAAATTTATCAAATAATGATAAAAAATTTAATAAAATAATTAATAGTCTTTTAATAACTTTAAATAATGATGAATTAGAATTACATAAATTATTATATGAATTAATTAAAGTAAAATTTGAAAAATCAATTACAAAAACCTTTCAAGATAATAATTATAGGAAAGATACGTTAAAAATGAAACAAAATAAAATAATTATTCGTGATTTTCCAAAAAGATATCAATATATGAAAAAAGTTTTTCAAAAAAAAAAAAAAAAATTATCACAATATAAAAAACAACTAATTGAACAATCTACGAATAAAAACATTCTTTCAAAAATACAGATATCAAAAAATCTAGAAAATGATATAAAACAAATTCAAATAGAATTAATAAGTGATGGAAAAAAAATACTCAAGCAATTAAAAAATGATTCAATTTTCATAACTAAAATTAATAATTTTATAAAAACATTTATTAATGACTTATTTTTATTGAAAAAAAATTTTAATACAAATATAATGGAATTTAAAACAACTATAAAAAAAGTTTTAGTTAAAATACCAGAAAATTTGGAATTATCTAAAGGAACACTTGATATAATTGATGGCGAAGATTTAGAACTTGACTATTTTAATCCAGAAAATTTTTTCATATTATTATCTTACATGAGTAATCAAGATGATAATTTTGTAAATGATGTTTATAACTTATTTATAAAAATATATAATATGAAAGAAAATTTAAATCCAGTATTTGATTGTTTTGAAGATATACAGACAATTTTGAATACTGATAATTCAGAACACATTAACAATAAATCTGATATATGGATGTGGGAAAATACATGGGAAGATAAAAAAAAATGGGAAATTAAAAATAATAAGATTATTAATTATAAAAAAAATTTTTTGATTACATATCCATTTATTTTTACAAAAACAAGTCAATTATCTAACCGAAACGATATTTCTCCATGTATTTTAAAATGGCTAACAGAGGATGATAAAATTTTTATTGAAATGGCTAAAAATTTTCAAACTTCTAAAGATATTGAAAGTTTAGATTTTTTATTGAAAACATTAAATAAAAAAGAAATTAAATCATTTTTTGATCTAGATAATAAACTTTCATTAATTTCTAAATTTTTTTCTAATTTAGGTTCTTTTAGTACTTATGATAAAAATTTAAAAATAATAAAAAAAAATAAATGTTTTACTCCAAATAAAATACAAATAGAAAATGATAATATATTATCAAGATACAACAAAATTTTAAAATTAGATAATGATATTCAATTTTTTGAAAAACAAATATTAATTAATTCTTTAATTCAAACAAATCTTTTAGACAACATTAAAAATTTAACAAGTATTGTTAAAACATCTGGTTCAAGCGTTGAACAACGAAAATTACAGAAAAATATTAAAATATCAAATACAATTTTAATGGAAAAACTATATCAATTTATAGGATTTTTATATAAGGTTCATACCAAAAAAAATATGACAGAACAACAACAAAAACGCGAAAATATTCAAAAAAATACATTAAAAGAAAAAGAAAATTTTGAAGAAGACATCAATATAGATGAAAATTATGAAGATGTTATTACTGATATTGATGATATATTTTAATTAAAATCGAATATTTAATATATTATTTAATAATACTGATTGAAATGGGAAATTGTACTTCACAATCATTAAATACTGTTGAAAACTCATCATCTAAAAGACAGACAATTTTTGGCTTTAGTAGAGAATTATTATATTATTGTAGTTTAAAAAAAAAAAACAAAATTATAGATTTAATTAATTCTAATTATTTCAACAAATGTAATATAAATTTTCAATGTGGGAATGGTTGGTCTCCGTTATTACAGGTATGTCAATCAACTTATCAAATTCATAATGAAAATGATACTCAACAGATTATTAAATTTCTTCTATTTAACGGAGCAGATATTAATTTGTCTAATTGTATGAATTGGACGCCGTTAATGTTTTCTGTTAAAAATAATGATTATAAAAGTGTTAAATTATTAATAGAAAATGGAGCTGAAATTGATTATCGGAATAAAATTGGTTTTACTTCTATTATGTATGCTATTATAAATAATAATGACAAAATATTAGTATTATTATTAGCAAATTTATCATATCACGTTTCATTTATGGATACCTGTTATGATAAAACTATTTGGGATTATGTTGTAAAAAAATCTAAGTGTGAAGCAATTTTAAACGTGTATGCAAGAAAATGTGTTAAAGATATTATTAAAAATGAAAATAAATATTTATGTAAAGATATATTAAATATTATATGTAAATATTTGGCATTTATACAATAAAAAAAATTTCCAGTCCATATTAAAAATATTTATTAATAATAAATATAATGAATAAACTTCCTGAAGATTTAATATATAAAATTACAGATTATACATTACCACATGAATTTTTTAATTTTAAATGCACTTCCAAAGAAAATTATCGTATTTGTGACCAAAAAAAACATATTTTTTTATATAAATATTATGATATTGAAAAATTTTTTATAATTGAAGATAAAACTAAATTATTAAGTATCGAAATATGGGCGAATATAATTAATCAGAAATTATTTATGAGATGGTTAAATCATATAGTATATACAAGAGATCATAAAACATGTCAAAATATTTATAATATAGTATGGAAAACTATCGTTTCACCATATTATATAAAAAAATATTGTCCTACACGATATGATCATAAATCAATCGTAGCACGGATTAGACAATTTAGAGATTTAATCTTCGAAAGAAGATTTAAGCAATATCAAAAAGGAATTTAAATATATTAATTATAATAATTATTTAAACAAATAAATGTATGAACAAAAAACAGAAGACGTAGTACTAGATGTAAATGGGAATGTAGATGTAGATGATAATGTAAATAATAATATTGTCCAAGATAAACATAAAAATAAAACTTGTGTAACGGAATGTTTAGTATATTTTTTACTTTTAATTACATTCATAATTGTATGTGTTTGTGGAAGAACTGTTGGGGAATATAATTATTATGTAGCAAATGGTGTATCAAAATTACTATTAAATCAAGATATTGCTGATGATACACTTATTACACAAGGTGAAAAAAGTTTTTATGATGTTTCTATGATTAATGATGTTTGGTTATATTACGAACAAATATTAATACCGGTTTTGTTAAATGAAGAAGATGTTGCTATACAGAACATTCTTCTTGGTGGAATAAGAATCCGACAATTAAGAGTTATATCTGAACAATGTGCTCACCATCCAGAACTATTTACGAAATGTTATCCTAAATGGGCATCTAAAAATGAAGATAAAACATCTTTATCTAACTTTGATACTCCAATAAGTTGGACTTCTTGTGACGATAATCATGAACAACAAACCTGGTATGGATTAGTTGATACTTATCCAGGTTCTGGATTTGTTATTGATATTCCTAAAAATAAAACAGAAAGTCTTGAAATTATTAATACTCTTAAAGAAAATGATTTTATTGATAAACAAACACGAGTAATTTTTACAGATTTTAATTTATACAATCCTAATTTAAATGTTCACACAGTTGGAAGGTTATCATTTGAATTTCCGCATACTGGTGGAATACAAACATATAAGGAAATCAAGACTTGGCGTTTTGAGAGATATAGTGATACGCGAGGGAAATTAGTAAGAATATTTGAAATTATATTAATAGTGATAATAAGTTTTAATACTTTATTAGAATTATACAATTTAAGACAATATTGGAAACAATTTGAAGATAAAAAATTCTGTGAAAAATTGAAAAGCACATCAGAGTCATATTTTAAAAATAAATGGAATATACTTGATATTTTAAATTTAATATTTTTCTGGATAACAATTGGTCTTCGCTTTTATGAAATGAATTATCATAAAAAGATAAATTTATATTCTACTGATAGTTTTGTATCATTACGATATGAACAATTTCTTTTCTTATTAGAATCACAATTACAAATGGTGAATGGATTTTTATTATGGATAAAAATGTTTAAATATTTTACATTTAGTAAAAGAATCAGATTTCTATTTGCTATGTTTGAAAGAACGGCAACTGATTTATTTATATTTGTAATTGTATTATTCCTTTTTATTTTAGCGTTTGCTACAACAGCTTTTCTATCATTTTCTTCTGATGTAGAAGATTTTAGATCTTTGAATTCATCTATTTTAAATTTGGTTCGTTATACAGTAACAGATATGGATGTCCAATTATTAACGAATTCAAGTTTAATAATTGGACCTATATTTTTTGTTTTTTGGAGTTTATTAATGATACTCATATTAGCTAATGTATTTATTGCTATATTGAGTGATGCTTATAATGCAATTAATATTGAACAAAAAGATGAAAAATTAAATATTTCAAAAACATTGTCGAAAACTTATAAAGATTTTATAACTAGTTTAAAACAAAATATATCAATAAAATCTACTTTTTCAGATATTGATAAAAATAACGATGGTCAAGTAAATGCGATTGAATTACAAAAAACTACTGGATTAAAACGAAAAGATGCTCAAAATGTTATAAATATGTTTGACACTGATAATGATGGAAATTTAAATCAACAAGAAATGAACAAATTAAAGAGAGCATTAACCAAAGAAAGTAATGATAGTATGATGTGTGAAGATACGAATGAATTAAACGAAATTGTTAATGATATTATTGAAAATATTAGTATTAATGATAATAGTCAGGAATACATAACAGATGATATTGTAGATGAATTAGAATCTATTTCATTTACTGATGAAAATATTGGAGTACAATATACAAACAGTAATTCAATATCTAGAAATGAAAATTCATAATTTTTATATTAAGAACAAAAACAGATTAATTTCTATTATTATTAATTATAATGGAAATTAATATTTTAAAATCTCAAAATAATGATATTGACTTTTTTATTCAAAATGCTTATGAAAATAATATAAGTTCTTGCACTATGTTAAATCATATTTTTAATTCGTTAGTTAAATCTCTTCGAATTAGTGATAAAATAGATATAAATACTATTAATTCATTTGTAAAAAAATTGATATTAGCAACATCATCTAGATATAACAGAATTAGAATGTACTATCCAAAATATGACGATTTGGTTACTTTCTTCAAACCAATATTATTTATTCATAAAACATTACAAATATATGTTCCATTTTTAGAATTATTTCCACCAGAATTATTACAAATTATATTAAAATATGCAGACTCTAGGGGTAAAAAAGTTATAATTTTGCCTCAAATTAGATTACATCGTCGTTCTGATAATTGGATAAAAGTAGGTCAAAATCAATGGGGAAGAATTTAATTTCTTTTTACTTTTACTATTTCTGCTTTACCATTTTTTAATCTTCTACCTGTATATTTATATCCTTTTCTTAATCTTCCTGTATTACCTCCTGTTTGGATAATACCTCTATGTTTTCTTACAGATTTTCTGGTTCTTCTTTTACCACCATTTGTATCATGCAACCAAATCAGATTAGTGGTTTCCTTGTTTTCTAAAGGCAAGGGGAAATCAAAGGAAGCTTTTTCTAAATTAATAGTATCTTCATTACCACTAGAACATACTCTTCTTCCACATGATAATATTGGATATTTATAAAAAATATGATCTTTATCATTATCATCTATCTCTTTTTCAATATCAATGTTACCTTTCTTATATTCAAATAACTTATTCATTGCTTCATGTGCATCATTTTGTTTTCCTACAGGTCTTAATAAAGAGTTTTCATTAATGAAATTTACATAATGATTACTACCATTAGAAAATACATTTTTAACATATTGTCTAAGATTTTTAAAAGTTGTAGTATTTTCATTAACTAAATATGTTGTATTAAGTAGTTGCATTAAAGAATTAAAATAACAAGTATTTCCTTGATTTACTAGTCCTTTTGCTTCTGGTAATTCAAGATTTTCATTTTTTTTCCTATACAAAAATAAATAACCATTTTTATTAATATTATTCTCGGTTATGTTTTCTTTTAAATCCACTTTGGTTGGGAGGTTATCATTCATATTATACCATAATTGTTTTCCATTCTTTTTTCTTTTAACATAGGCTATATAATGTCCTGATTCCCCCTTCGAACCCGTATGCTCCCCTAGATGACAAACTACTGCTGCTAAATGAAACTTATTACCATAAATTTTGAGTATTTTATCAACTTTGATTATGTTAAGCACTTTTTTTGCTATTCTATCAAAATCATAACGTTTTATTGAAAAAATTAAATCATTAATTTTGTTCTGGCCACGCTTTATATCTTGTTGAAGAAACTTATAATACTCCGTGGCTGGTTGACCAGAGTTACATTTTCCACTTATTTGTTCAAGTGTGAAGTAATCATTAATTACGTTTTGCATAGTTGGAATGTCATATTTTGTTGGTAGAATAGGTAAAGAAGAGAAAGTACACTTCTCAGGAAGAGAACCAGTAGAAAGGGCTAAAGCCTGAATTTCATCATCAAACCACTTATCTTTATTTGTACCTTTTTTTTCTAAATTAACATCGAACAACAATTTATATTTTTTTTCAAAACTATCATAAGCGGATGATGGCATTGAGTACACATCATATGTATTATTATCTTTTGCTTTAAAATCATTTAATAATTTTTCTTCACCAACCTTCTTAAAAGCGACGTAAAAATTTTTTTCATTCGTTGGCGAAACTATATAAATACTATTAACACTTGTTTGTAATTCTTTTAATTGTTTTGAAATATCACTATTACCACCAGATTGTTTTCTATTTCTATTTCTTTTTTGAATTAAAATAATATTTATTCTAGGCATTTTACTATATATATATAATTATTATATTATAATAATATGATATGATTTAATTAGTATTATTATAATATAATTTATAATTAAAATATGTAAGTTTACCAACAACGTTATAAAGATTTATACAATATATTATTATAATTGGAAATAATAAGTACCTGAAATGACTTCATTAAAAAAACAAGTAAACAATTTATTAGATCATAGATTTTGGAAAAAAAATGAAAACATATGTACTCAATATTTCAAAATATGCGAATTATGCGACGAAATTTATAATAAAGGTTTAGTACTCATGCAGGTTGGTTCATTTTTCGAAGCATATGGAATTGATAATAAATATACTAAAAAAGGACATGCTAATTTGGTTGCGAATCTTTTTAATATGGCAATAACTCGTAGAAATAAGAAAAAATACGTAGATGAACTTGGTAATCGTAAAATTGAAGACTTAACAGAAAAACAATTAAACGATTTACATACTCGCTATCCTAATATGTCTGGTATGAATGATATAGTTATAGAGAAATATTTGCGAATTGCTATCGAAAATGGTTATACAGTTATTTTAATTGAACAAGTAGAAGCAGTTACAAAAGGTAGTATGGTAAAACGCGAAGTAACTAGAATTGTATCACCTGGAACTTATATTGAAACTTCCAGTAAAGATAAAAATAATATTGCCTCAATTTTTATAGAAAAGGTAATGAAAGAAAATATTCCATATTTTTGTGTAGGTTTATCCTTAATAGACGCAACTACTGGTGAAAATTTGGTATCTGAGGTATATGATAAAAAATATGACAAAAATTTTGCCTTAGATGAGGCAATTCGATTCGTTTTATCCAATACGACTAGCGAAATTCTTATTAACACAAAAAATGTTGATATGAGTGAAAATGAAATAATTTCTAGACTTCAATTGTATAATCATAAACTAGTTAATGTAAAAATTAATGAATTATCAAGTGATTTCTATAAAATTAATTTTCAAGAGAAATTTTTAAAGAAGATTTTTCCGAATACTGGATTACTTAAGGCATATGAATATCTTGACATGGAACGAATGGATTATGCTAGACTATCATATATTATTTTACTAAATCATATTTATCAATATAGTGAAATTCTTATCAAAAGTATCTCAAAACCTGTCATCATTTGTAATGATAAATATTTAAATCTTGATACTACTACAATTTCTCAATTGAATATTACAAATAATAAAACTATTTCAATAAAAACAAAATATACATCATTATTTGATGTTATAAATATGACAAGTACCGCTATGGGACGACGATTACTAAAACAAAACATATTAAATCCAATTGTTAGTGTATCTAAATTAAATAAAAAATATGAGATGATATCTGATTTAATTACAGAAGATAAATATAAAAATTATCTAAATTATTTGACCGAGATGAATGATTTAGAAAGAATTCATCGGAAAATGTTATTGGAATTGCTCAATCCATATGAAATAGATGGTTTATTACATAATTATACAATCATTCCTGATATTATTGATTTATCTCAAGAAGATGAAACAAAATCTTTATTAAACATATTTACAAGCGATCCAATTAAAAGTCTAAATAATATTATTAATGAAATTGAAACTAAATTTGATATTCGTCAAATGAAGAAATATGCTTTAAGTAAGATTGAAGATTCTTTTTTTAAAAGAGGTGCTAATACAGAAATTGATAAATTATCAGATACAATCAATAAAAATATAACATTTTTAAAAAAATTCAATAAAAAAATTTCAGATTTAATTGAGAAAGGGTCGCAACAAACTAGGAATAAATCCAAAAATAAGTTATTTTCTAATTTAGATAAATATGATAAATCTGGTTATTATATCAAGATGACGAATAGTAGAGCCAAATGTTTACAGGTATCATTAAAAGAAGAAGAGTTTATCATAGTAGATAATAAAAAAATTCTTACAAAAGATATTATCTTGAAAAAAAAAGACGCGTCAAATAAAATGATTCAATACCATTCAATAGATGAATGTTCAGATAAAATAATTCTTACTCAAGAAAAAATGAAATCATCTGCTAAAGAATTTTATCTTCAGATTATGAAAGATATTCATGAAAAACATAATTCATTTTTTAAACAATTAGAAAGATACATCTCAGAATTAGATGTATTAGTCTCTGGATCTAGGTGTGCTATTGTAAATAATTATTGTAGACCAACTTGTGTTGATAAACAATCATCATATATTGAATCACAAGAATTAAGACACCCTTTAGTAGAAAAATTAATAGATGTCCCATATGTTTCAAACGATTGTTATCTAAAAGATGGTAAAAATGGTGTATTGTTATACGGACAAAATGGCGTTGGAAAGTCGGTATTTTTAAAATCAATCGGTTTAAATGTCGTTCTTGCTCAATCTGGTAATTTTGTTGCTGCTAAATCATTTGAATACTGTCCATTTCATACAATTTTGACAAGAATACTTGGTAGCGATAACATATTTACTAATAGTTCTTCCTTTCAGGTAGAAATGCAGGAATTAAGAGCAATTCTTCAAAGAGCAAACAATCGTTCATTAGTATTAACGGATGAATTGTGTAGAGGAACAGAACATTGTAGTGCAACTTCACTTGTAGCAGCCTCTATTATAAAATTATCAAAATTATCATCTAAATTTGTTTTGACAACGCATCTCCATAAACTATGTCATTTAGATGAAGTCACATCTTTAGACAATGTGTCTATTGAACATATGAGAGTATGTTTTGACGAAGACAACAATTTAATCTATGATAGAAAAATAGAAAGAGGTAAATTGGAGAATATTTCTTATGGAGTTCATATTGCTGAGAAATTAGGATTATCAGAGATACCAGATTTTATAATAACTGCTGAAAAGATTAGAAAGAAGTTGATGAACAAATCATCAGAAGTTCTTCCAGTAAAAAAATCAGTATATAATGCTAAATTATATGTAAATGATTGTGAGATATGTGGAAATAAGGCGATTGATACACATCACATTCGTTTTCAAGAAGATGCTAATGAGAAAGGTTTTTTTGATGATGTTGCTTATCATAAGAATCATATTGGAAATTTAGTAGGACTTTGTAAAAAGTGTCATGATGATGTCCATAATGGTGATTTAGAAATTAAAGGAAAGGTATTTACCTCTAATGGTATAAAGGTTCTTCATCATCGGAAAAAAAAGAAGGAAAAAAAAGGAAAATATACTGAAGAAGAAATTGATAGAATTATAAGTTTAAAAGATGAGCCGTATATAACTCAAAAAAAAGCATCAATACAATTAAAGAAAGAGGGTATTGATATATCAGTTGGAACAGTTGGGAGATATTGGAGAAATAGGTAAAGGACTGGAAATTTTTTTTATTTATAAGAATGATTTTACTGTATTATGAACATTATCTGCTTCATATCCTCCTTCCAATGCTAAAATTATTTTTTTATTAAATGTCTTTTTTAGTAAATCAAAGACTTGTTTATATAAAGATGTAGAACATTTCATTATGTCAAATGGATCATTGATAATAATATCGCAACCCATAGAAATAATAAAGACATCAGGATTAAAATCTCCAATAGTTTCAAATTTACTTTGAACTGTCTTCAAATAATCCTTATCCTTACTATTTTTACGCATATTTACATTAATAACATTATCTGCTACAAATTTTTTTTCATTTCCTGTTCCGGGATAAAAATCACGAGCAAAGTAATGTAAATCTAAAAATAGTAAATTCTCTTTATCTTTTACCATAATTTCAGTACCATTTCCGTGATGTAAATCAAGGTCAATTATACAAACTTTGTAATTTAATGTGTTAATAAGAAATTGACTCATTAAATACACCCAGTTCATATAACAAAATCCGGTTATTGTATCGGTAGAAGAATGATGACCGGGAGGTCTTGTTAAGAGCATAAAGTCATTAACTAATTGATTATCTTTAATATTTTCGACTAAACTGGTGTAAATAGTACAAATCATATTTTGTAAAACTAGATGAGTATTCCAATTATACGATGTATCAGTGTTATCTTTATGAAAAGAACAACGTAAATTAATATCTGTCATAGATTCTTCACACATTTCACAAACAATTTTATTATTTTTTTGTTTATATGTAATATCAAAAGTTTTAGCATTTTTATATTTATTATCTTTTTTTGGTGGTAATTCTCCCAAGTACCAATAACATTTTCTACAATAATCATATTCACTATTAGCTAATGTATAAAGAAGATTATTAATTTGTTTTCTATCATTTTCATGTAAAAATCGTAGAAAATAATTCACATCTTTATATTCTTGAATTTCTGTAAAATTTTTATAATTTTTTCTTAAAAATTTGATTATAGATGATAATCGTTTTGGAATTTCTAAATCAGAGGATGCAATATGTTTAAATTGATAATAATTACTATAAATATTCATATTTGGAGTATATTATTCGTTTTAATTAAGTTAGACAGAAATAAAATCAATTTTATTTTATCTTATCTTTTGAAAAAATAATATCGTCTAATATATTAATATAGTATAATGATTCCAAAAATCATTCATCAAATATGGTTTCAAGGAGAAAATAATATTCCAGAAGAGTATCCAAATTATTCAAAAAGTTGGAAGAAATTGAATCCTGAATATAAATATATTTTCTGGAGTGGCGATAAGATGAGAAAACTTATAAAAGAGAAATATCCATGGTTTTTAAAGAGATATGATGAATATCCAAATATGATTCAACGAATTGATTCGGCAAAATATTTTATTTTACATCAATTTGGAGGATTATTACCAGATTTAGATTGCGAGTGTATAAAACCTATAACTCCATTAATAGAAGGTAAAAAATTTTTAGCAGTTGATTTTGGATATAATATGTTTGAACAAATTGTATCTATGACATCATTAGAACAAATCACCTGGACATTTTTCCAAAATGGTTTACTAGGAAGTACAAAAGGGCATCCATGTTGGGAAGTGTTACATAAAAATTTATTAAAAGAAGATATCAAAAAAAAATGGTACGAAAATAGGCTTAAATATATTTTTAGGTCAGTTGGTCCAAGTATGTTTACTCGTTCAATTTATGAATATGGTATAGATAAAGTTGATACAATAAATAAAAGATTTGCTGACCCGGTTAAATGGTGTGATTTTAAAGGTGAATGTACTAGTTCTCAACAATGTAGAATAAAATATCCAGATGCATATACAATTCATCATTATGGATCACGAAATCCAGAAATTACGTGGATGGGTGTTTCATGGACAGCTTTTGGAAGTCAAGTGTTTTGTAGATATAAGGATAGAATTATGACAATAACATCTTTAGTAATTTTAGGTATTTTAGCATACATACGAAATCGCGAAGAATGTGGATTTTATAATATGAGTTGTTTAATAAAAAGGGCAAATGATGATTTTATAATAATTTTAATAACAACAATTATTTACTTTATGTTTTTACATTAAATTTTTAAATTTTTAACAAAATATTATTAACGTTATAATATTTTGTTAATATATATGATTTCTTTTAAAATAAATAAGTGTGCATTAGAAAATGAAGATTGTTCTAATCCAAAAAGAATGTATAAATTAGATAATTTATTTGGAAATTTAGAGGAAAAATTAAATAAAGTGAAAACTCGTCAAGATTCTTATTTTGAAAATAAAGATTTTTTAAAGCAAAAATTTGCATTTGATATTTTTCGTAAAATGAAATACAAACTTGCGAAGCATACAAATGCACAAAATATTTCAAATGCTTGGTTAAAAATTTATGAATTAATTCATCAATTTAATTTAGTCGATAAAAATAAAAAAAAACTGGTTCATTTTGACAATGCTGCATTTCCTGGTTCTTTTATTTTAGGAACAAACCATTATGTAAAAACTATGACTAAGGTTAATTATTATAGATGGTATGGTAGTTCTTGGATTGGGTATAATAATGAAAAACTAAAAACAGGAGATCTTTTAGAGGATAAATATAATTTATACAAAAATTATCCAAAATTTTGGCTAATGAACAAAAAATATGATGGTAATGTTAATGATATAGAGAATCAGTTATATTGGCGAAACAAATTAAATAATTCGGTTGATTTATATACATCAGATTTAGGTTTTGAAACTGGTGCTAATAATGATTATAGTAAGCAAGAATATTCACATGTTCAACCAAATATTGGACAAACGTTAGCTGGGATACTAACATTAAAACGGGGGGGTCATTTAGTAGTTAAACAATATACATATTTTAATAGTTTAAACATTTCATTATATGCTGTTTTAACAAATCTTTTTGAAGAAGTTTATATATGTAAACCGATAACATCACGACCACCAAATTCGGAAACATATGTATTATGTAAAGGATTTTTAGGTCCATTTAATTCTAATGAAGTAGGATATAAATTAATAAAATTAATTGAAAATAAAATAAGAAATTTTGATATGAAACCTTTAATTTATAAAAGATGTTTATCAGAAGATTTTTTAGATGTAATTATTAGATCATTAACATTTTTTGTTGAAAGGCAAATAACTTATATTAATAAGCGTCTTGATTGGTATGATTCTATTAAAAATTTACCAAATCGTTCCAATATTAAACAAAAAAAGGGTGAGCAAAAATTAAAAGAATGGAAAGGGAAAATTATAAAAACCTGGAGTAAAGAGAATCCTGTTTATAAATTAAAAAACTATCAAAAAATTAGAAATACAACGGAATTTTTAACAAAAAAAAAAAGAAAATAATTATATAAGATTTAAAATTGAATAATAATAATAGTTTATAAAGTACTAAATAATGCCGTTTGTTTCAGATTTAAAATTAGGAAAAAAATATGAAAATATCTCTTTAGAATATTTAGAATATGATGATATAATTGAGCAACCAGAAAAGAAATTTAAAGACTATGATTTTGGAATAGTTCTAAATAGAAGAAAGATATATTTTGAATGCAAGTGTGATAGACTTGCACATGATACTGGAAATCTAGCAATAGAATTTAAATGTAATGAAAAACCATCGGGAATTACAACAACAAAAGCACATTTTTATATGTATCATATAATTGGTGATAAAGAGTGTTATAAAATTCCAACCAAAATTTTGCGAAAAATGATAAAAAATGAAGAATATGACAGAGAGGTATCTGGGGGAGATGGTTGGAGAAGTCGAATGTATTTAATGAAAGTTTCAAATTTTCAAAAATACAAAGTGGAAAAATTAGATTAATCAAATGGTATTATATATCCAATTGATGTACCAATTACAAAAACATGTAATACATCACTAATAATTTCAAATAATTCATTTTTAAAATTTTCAAATGACAAATATTTACAGGGCAAATTAACATAACATCGACATATTGGACAATTATTTTTATATTTATACCATTCTTGTAAACAATTTGTATGAAATTTATGATTACATTTTGTAATAGAAAAATTACAAGCAATATTATCTAAACAAATAACACAAACTTCCATGTAAAGTAATAGATTTATTAATTTATATTATATTATATTATTTATTAACTTAACAAATTATATATATTTTTATGATTTTTGTTTAATATAGAATTACAATAGTTTTATAGTTTTGATAATAATACAATTTATATTGAAATTTTTAATATAGCTTATCCCCTTAAAAATTAACAATATAATCTAGTAGATTATATATATATAGGCGTATAATGTCTATAGATTTTCAAAAGGAGATATGTATCAAACAATTTATTATTAATTGTGGTACCATTGCGTTACAATTTAATCAATCGTTAGAAATTATTTGGGAAAGTGTCGAATTTAAACGCCAATTTTCAGATAATGGTCTAACGATTCAGGATTATTTTATTTTAAATGATTCTCTTGAAAAAACATTAAAATTAATAAAAAATGGTGAAAAAATACGAGGACATATGCTTAAAAGTCATTCAAATAAATATTATTATATATCTACATTAATGGTAGTACCTAATAATCGTCATTTTGTTTCATTGCGGAAATTGGGAGAACCAATTGGTTCTATTAATTATTTAGATATAATTCAAAGGTTACAAAATGATATAGAAGCAGCAAAAGAATTTTCAAACAATAGTTTTAAATTTCTAGCAAATATGAGTCATGAAATCCGAACACCAATTAATGGAATTGTTGGTATGCTTTCATTATTGAGCGATACTTCTTTAAATGATCAACAAACTGATTATGTAGAAACAACTCGAGAATGTTGTAATAATTTATTGGGTATAATAAATGATGTTTTAGATTTTACTAAATTAGAGGCAAATAAAGTTAAAATAGTAAAAAAGAAATTTTGCTTAAGGGAATGTGTTGATTCTAGTATTAGTGTTATAAATTATAAAGCAAATCAAAAAGGTTTATGTATAAATTTAAGTATAGATGATGAAGTTCCTACTCATATAGTATCTGATTTTAAAAGATTAAGGCAAATTTTAATAAATCTTTTATCAAATGCTGTAAAATTTACTAATTCAGGTTATATTTATATAACAATTCGGGCTATTAATATTGAAAATGATATATTTGATATTATATTTAATGTACGAGATACTGGGATAGGGATTAAAAAAGAACATATTAAAAAAATTTTTACAAATTATGGTCAATCAGATAATAATACATCTACTTCTTGTGGAACAGGATTAGGTTTAGCAATATGTTCTCGTTTATGTACATTATTAAATGGCAAAATTAGTTGTATAAGTACATTAGATAAAGGATCTACATTTAAATTTAATATTCAAGGAAAGTGTATAAACACAATTAATACTAGATTATTACCAAAAGTAAAAAACTTTATTGGTAAAAAATTATTAATTGTTGATGATAATGAAATAAATCGTCTTTTACTAATGACAACAATTTTAAAATGGTCGGAACAAATAATTCCGATATGTTGTTCTTCTGGGGAGGAGGCATTAAGATATATAAAACAAATGCATTTTGATATAGGTTTAATAGATATACTTATGCCAAATATGAATGGATTACAATTAGCAAAAAATATAAAAAAAATTAATAAAAAATTTCCACTAATTGCATTATCTTCTTTAAATGAAGAAGATATAAGAAAAGAACGTGATTCTAATCTTTTTGAATATATATTATATAAACCTGTAAATGAAAAAAAATTATTTAAAATATGTAATTCATTATTTAATAAAAATATAAATATTATTAAACAACAAAATATACCAAAAGCAAAATTATCAAAAGTAATAATAGCTGAAGATATTGTTGAGAATCAAAAAGTTTTAAAAGGATATTTAAATAATTTTGGATATACTAATATTACTATGTGTAAAAATGGTATAGAAGCATTAGATAAAATTCGTGAAACAGAATATGATATTTTATTTTTAGATATTAAAATGCCGGTAATGGGTGGTGTTGAGCTAGCAGAGGTTTTACATAAAAGTACTACAATTAATAAAATTCCATATATTATTGCATTAACTGCTAATGTAATGGGGGAAGATAAATTTTATTATTTAAATAAATGTAAAATGGATAATTATTTAACAAAACCAATTGACAAAAATCACTTATTTGAAGTACTACAAATATTTCATAATCCAATACACATTGTATAAAAAAATTAAACTATATACTAAATGTAAAATACCAATCTTCTAAATAAATATATATTTAAAAATGATTTTTCAATATATATTTATAGAACAATTTCTTTTATAAAAGTAGTTTATAATGTCTAATCAAATAAAAGGAAATAAAATTAGTAAAACTTTAAGTTATATTTTACGTCATGGGGCATTAAAATATAATATAGATATTGATAAATATGGTTATATTAAAATTGATGATATCTTGAAATTATCACAATTCAAAAATAAAACATTAGATGATATTTTTGAAATAGTATATGATGATAGTAGAGGAAGATATACAATAAAAGAAAGTTTAGATACTTTTTATATCAAGGCAAATCATGGACATTCAATTTTAATACCAAATTCACCAATTAAAAAAATTTTAAATACAAATTCATATAAAGTATTAAGTTATGAGTGTACTTATCAAGAATGGGTATTAATAAAAGATTGTAAAGGAATACGAAGGAAAAAAATAGAACTTAAAGTTCCAAAAAATAATTATAATAAAGTCTATATTCGATATAATAAATCAGTAATTATTCATATTAATCTTGAAAAAGCATTAGCACATGGGATGGAATTCAAAATATATTCAAATCGGAAAATATTAACACAAGGATTGAATGGATTTATACCAATAGATTTTTTTGCAAAAGTATATGATATAAAAAGTGATTCTTTTTTTGTTTTTTAAAAATGATTTTTATCTTTATTTCAGTAATATAAAGAAAGATGAGTCTTAAATTAACTTTAAAAAAAATGCCATTTCAAGTAATGGTTACTGGGGAAAAAAATATTGAATTTAGATGTCCATCTAAATGGATTGAAAGTAGATTATTTAATAAAGAAAATAATAAAAGAAATTATAAATTTATTGAATTTACAAATGGATATGGAAAATCTCGACCATTTTTTAAAGCTATATATAATGGATTTTACGTATCAGATAAAATAAATAAGATATATTCAAATGGATTAAAAGTTGAGAGTAATGAAAAAACTTATTGTATAAAAATTGGAGATATTATAGAAATAAAGAATTACGATAGAATATGAGATATATAAATAAAACCTGTTACAATACCAATAATAGATGCTACAAATACAGATTTTTTTTTATATGTTTGTTGTTTAGTAGAGTAATTTTTATCTGAAGACGAGCCATCAAATACTTTAGTTGGAATAGGAAAATTAGTATTATCTTCATCATACATTATACTTATAATTGAAAATTGTATCTTTTTTACAGACATTTTTTATTTATATAATTAAATATTTTAATTATATAAATAAAAATCAATTATATGTTTTTATTTACAATAAAATTGAATATTTTTCATAAATAATAATATATTGTATATAAATATCTAAATGTCTTATAATATAAAACCAAGTGCCCCACCATTAGATACTCTAGACGAAAACATTATTACACGAGAAGAAGGACAAACAATTAAAAATTATAATTTTTATCAGCAACCAATTCAGCAACCAATTCAGCAACCAATTCAGCAACCAATTCAGCAACCAATTCAGCAACCAATTCAGCAACCGCAAGGAAATTTAGTATACACATCTTTTCCATACTCATATCCTGTAAATAAAACACAATCACCATCTCGTTATTATAGATTGCCTTTTTCTAATCAAATTAATTATGCTACAAAACAAGGCCAAAATTGTGTATGTATATATTGTCGTAATTATCAAAAAACAAGAGTAAAATCAAAATGTAGTTTGTTTTCATATCTTTGTGCATTCGGACTTGTAATTACTGGTTGTTGTTGTTTTTATCCATGTTTTCATGAAGGATTAAAAAATCAGTATCATTATTGTTCAAATTGTCATAGATTATTAGGACATTCGTAAATTTATTGTGATTTTATTTCATTAATAAGTCCTTTAGTTCTAGCCCACATAAATAAACCTAATCCAATTAATGCTCCAAATGGGGCTAATAAATGAAAGAAAGCTAGAATAGAGCATTTAGATGCTTTTAAACAAGAAGATGTTAAAGTTGCAATATAAAAGATAAATATTAATATAGATATTGTTGGTATCCATAATTCATAAGTAATTTTTTTATATTTTTTTTGTTCATCATACATATTCATACCTGTCATTACTATTAAAAGTAATGTAGCAGCAAGAAGGGTAAATTTTGCTGGACCCCACCATTTAACATTTACGTCAGAATGTGTAAAAAAAGTATCAAAAACCATTATATATTATCGCAATAAAATAATTAAAATAAATTGATATTATATTAATTTATTTTAATAATATAATATTACAAGTAAATTTGAAATTCATATCTTTTTGTATAAACTATCCATAAATCTACTATAACGAATTATCGGTTCATTATTATTAGAAGATATTAATCTTCGTATTATATTAGATACTTCATCAACATCGTTAAGATAAAAATCAGCAGTAGTTGGTCGAAGTCCAATAGTAACAGTGTATTTATTTTTAATATCATCAAATTTATCAGATATAAGAGAACAAATTTTATCATCAGATATATCATTACCGATAGACATAACAAATGTATCATTTCTATCAATATTTTCTAAAAGTAATTGTGATTGGAAATATCCTAATGCTATTTTTGTAGCATTTCTTTTAGAAATATTTTTAAATTTTATTTCTAATAATCTTGACATTTGATAATGAGTTCTTACTACATTTTTCATTTTTAAAATTTGTCCTAAATATTTAGATAATTCGTATGCTTGCATTTTACCATATTCTGGATCACTATTTTCATAATTCCATAATATATATGTTTCTTTTGATTCTTTATAGGAACCAGGTGTCATTTCTGTATAATTTTGAATTGTTTTATTTGCTAATTTCATCCACTCAATATCAGTATTTTTATAAGATTTTATCCAATTAGTAGTATTTGGCCATTTGATGAAAGCACCTTTTTCAGCTATTAAACCAATACTCTTACATTTTTTGAAAACATTTTCCAATGTTTTTCTAGTTTGTCCAGATACAATTATAACAATATTTTTAGGATCAATCGATAGTTGTAATATATTATTTAATATATCTTTAGAAGGTTTTAATAAAATATTACTTTGTCGTTCAACTATAGTACCTCCATAATCGAGTAAAATAAGTCTCTTTTCACTCTTATTGAAAGTAGTAATAAAATTACTTTTATTTAAGTGCTTAACTTTGGCATCTAATGCTATTAACTTTGTTTGCGAACCCCATCCAATTTCCATATATTTTTTTTGTGAATTGTTTGAAGAAATACTTGATAATTCAGTAATAAAATCATTAGCCCAATAATCAAAATTATGTTTAATTACATAATTATATCTCAAATTGTGTAAAATTTTTCTTTTTTCAATATTCATTGTTAATGCTTCCGAAATTTGTAAGGAAACTTTATCTAAACGTAATGGATTTACAGATAAAACACCTGGAAGATTTCTATAACAACCCATAAATTTAGAAATTATTAAACTTCCTGGATTTTCTTCATCAAGCAAAGTATATTCATAGGGAAATGTATTTAATCCATCCCAATATGATGAGAATAATCCTAAACAAGATATTTTACATACTGATGCTAAAAATAATAAACTATCAAAATTATTTTTTTTAAATTTAATTATTTTAATAACATTATTTCCAAAATCTTTCTTTATATTTTCAATTTCTGTATAAATTTGTCCTCTTCTTTCTGTATTTAAACTTCTTTCTTCTAATAAAAATTCAAATAATATTACATTATCTCTAAATTCAGGATAATTTTCTAAAAAATTATGATATCCTTGTAATTTTAAAGCACCGCCTTTTACAACATCTGTTCCATCTATACTCAATATTATTTTTTTGTTCTCATATTTTTTTTGTAAATCTGAAACAATTTCTTTTATTTTTTTATTTTTACTAAATCTTATTGTATTTGTAGAATTAATTCCAAGATGACTTATTTTTATACCTACCTTACGACCATGATATCTAAAACCTAAACAACCATTATGAACTACTTCTAATTCTAAATATAACAGTCTTCTACAACATGAAAAAAAATGTCTAGCATAATCATATGTATGAAAACCAATCATATCACAACATAACATACTATGTATTATAGTATTAGATTCTGGTAAACAACGAAATACATCTGAACTAGGAAATACTGTATGAATGAAAAAGCCAATTCTTCCAGCCGGTTTTTTTTTCCTGAGTAAGCTTGGAACTAAAAATAGTTGATAATTATGTATCCAAACTAAGGTATTTTCATCCTCCATATAAATAGATATTTTTTTCACAAACAAAGAATTTACTGCTATGTATGAATGCCAATATTTTGCCCAATTTTGTGAATATTTAATATCATTTGTAGATGGTATTGAATAATGTAATACTGGCCATAGTAAATTTTTACAACATTTTTCATAAAATTTATATTTTAGTTGTTTATTTAAAAAAATTGGAATACAATTAATATCATATAATAAATCTTCTATTTCTTCTTTATCTTCATTGGGAATACATTGACTTAATATTCCAATCCAAATTTTTTCTATATTAGGATCAAAATTTTTAAAATTCGCAATCGATGAACGACTATTATTCCAAATAACTTCATATTTATTATTTTTTTTTTCTAAAGTTAATGGGAGACGATATGAAACTATTATTAAACGCTTATGTTTCTCTGTATTTTCCATTTATACAAAATTAAAATAATATACTTAAATATTTTATATTATTTTAATTTTAATTTAAAATTAAATTTTATTTAATAAATAATCTGGAAATCTATTTGAAAAATTAGAATAAAATAAATTTATTTTTAAACAAATACTAATATCTGCCGGTAATATTTTGTAATTTTTTAAATCACACGGCAAGACCCATACTAAATCATCGTGAACTCTTTTTTTAAAAGTAGTTTTTGGATTATCTGTTTGAATCCAATAACAAAATAATTTTATTTTACCAGTTTCATATTTATATATTGTATCAGCAAAATGTCCAATAATTTTACTATTTATATCAAGTTCTTCTTTTAACTCTCTCACTAAAGATTGAGGAGCAGTTTCGCCCTTTTCTAATTTACCTCCTGGAAATTCATACCAACCAGATAAAGGTTCTGTACTAGAACGTCTTGCAATTAATATTTTTCCTTCCTTATCTACAATAAGTCCTGCTGAAACTAATTTCATCTTTTTGTTATATATATTTTCAATAGAATCAATTTTTAATTCTAATTAATATAGATATAACAATATAAGTAAATATATAGTAAATATATATTATATATATATAACTATATTTAGGTATATTATGACTAATTCTGAAAATCAAAATATTTTAAATATATGTTTTAATCAAGACTCGTCATGTTTTGCATATTCAGGAAATAACGGATTTACTGTTTATAGCTGTGATCCATTTCGTCAATCAATTAAACGACTATTTAATGGGGGGATAGGTATAGTTTCAATGTTATTTCGCTGTAATGTTATGGCCATTGTAGGTGGTGGCGAAAATCCAGAATTTTCACCAAATAAAGTCATTATATGGGATGATCATAGTCAAAAATCAATTGGAGAACTTTCATTCAGGACACAGGTCAAAAGTGTAAAATTAAGAAGAGAAAGTATTATTATTGCTTTAGAACATAGAACTTATATATATAATTTTTCTGACTTAAAGCCAAGAAACACAATTGATACCAGAAGTAATCCAAATGGCATTGTATCTATATCAATAATATCTAATTCAAGTGTTGTAGCAACTTTGGGAATGAATAAAGGAATTGTTCGTATTGAACATTATCAATTAAATAAAACGCATATCGTTGAAGCACACGATTCAGAAATTTGTTGTTTAAATTTATCTAATAATGGTAAATATTTAGCAACGGCATCAGTTCTTGGAACTATTATTAGAATATGGGATACATATACTGGTGAAAAAATCCAAGAATTAAGAAGAGGAACAGAACCGGCTACTATTTATAGTTTAGTATTTTCACAAGACAATAAATATCTTGCTTGTTCTTCAAATACTGGAACTATTCATATATTTAAATTAAAAACTGATAGAGATCGTTTTAGTGAATTATATAATTTATCTAAAATTAAAGATAATGTTGACAATTCAAAATCATCATTATCATTATTAAAGGGATATTTACCTACATATTTTAGTTCAGAATGGAGTTTTGTTCAATATCGAACAAAACATACTAAAATATTTGTTTCATTTGGCAAACAAAATAATAAACTATTACTAATAACGGATGACGGATTTTTTTATAAAATTAGTATAGAATTTGAAAATAATATATGTAAATGTGTAGAAGAAGAACAGTATAAATTTTCATAAATAAATTACTTATGTAAAAAAAAAAATTTAATCTTATTACGATTTTTGTTAAAATTTTCTCTATTATTAAATATGTTTTTTTTCTCTAATTCTATTTTTGATGAACGAATGAATAATTGTCGATTTAAATTTTTGCTTATTTTCCATTTATTTAATTTATCCATTGGATTATGTAATTGTGGAGCGATTCTCCTATTATCATAATGAATAATATTATTATGTAATAAATAATTAGAATTAGGTTTAAATTTTAACTTAGATTTAATTATATTCCGATTTCTATTATAACTCATTTATATTATATACTGTATAATTATTATTATTAAATATATAATATTTATTTACTTATTTTACTCTTTTTTCTTAAAGCAGCTTTAATAAGACCATTAAACATTGGACGAGAACTAAAAGGTGTGGATTTAAACTCTGGGTGAAATTGTCCTGCTATAAAAAAAGGATGTTTAGGAATTTCAATTATTTCTGGTAATAATCCATCTAAAGATAGCCCAGAAAATATCATTCCATTTTCTTCAAATTGTTTCTTAAAATTAATATTTACTTCATATCTATGTCTATGCCTTTCTTTTATTATTAACTCTTTATACAATTTATGAGCCAACGAATCTTTTGTTAATTTTGCATCATATTCACCTAATCTCATTGTTCCACCAAGATTACCATTCTTTTCAATTATTTGTTTTATACCCTTTTCGTCAACCCATTCTGACATTAGATCTACAATAAATGTATCACCTTTATTTCCAAATTCAGAAGAACTAGCATTCTTTATTCCTAATACATTTCGAGCAAATTCTATTACTGATAATTGCATACCTAAACAAATACCCATTGTTGGTATCTTATTTATACGACAATATTCTATACCTTTAATTATTTCTTCTATTCCCGATGCCCCAAATCCACCTGGAATAACAACACCATCCACATTCTTTAATATTTTATACATATCATTAACCTTTCTAGCATCAACCCAAACAATTTCAACATCACAACTGTGTTTCCAACCAGAATGTTTTAATGATTCAAGAACAGAATAATACGCATCTTCTAATTCAACATATTTTCCAATCATAGCAATTGAAACTTTTTTTTTTGTATTTGCTATCTTTTTATTAAGATTTATCCATTTAGTAAATCTTGGTTTTTTAAATGTCTTTAAACGGAAATGTTCCTCTAAACATTTTACTAATCCTTCTTTACGAAATTGTAAAGGAATTTCATAAATTGACTTAACATCTAATGTTTCAATAATATTTTCTGTTGGAATATTTGTATATAATGCTATTTTTCTTCTAATTTTATAATCAAGTTCATATTCAGTACGAGCAAATATTAAATCTGGTTGTAATCCACTAGTCATTAATTGTTTTACCGCAACTTGTGTAGGTTTTGTTTTTAATTCCTTTGACGCTTTATAATAAACAATATAAGTTAAACAACAAATCATTATTTTTTTTTTTGTATAATCTAATATCATTCTTCTGATTGTTTCAAAATAATAACTAGCAGCATAGTCACCAGCAGATCCACCAATTTCACATATTATAAAATCATATTTATTTGAATCCTTTTCTATAAAATTACGAATACTATTTGTAAAATGTGGAATTAATTGAACCGTTTTTCCTAAAAAATCTCCTTTCCTTTCAGCATTTAAAAGATTAAATAATAATTTACCAGAAGAAACTGAATTATTTCTTCCCATTCTTAATTCACCAAATCTTTCATAATATCCTAAATCCAAATCTGTTTCAGCACCATCATCTGTAACAAAAACTTCACCATGTTCAACAGGATTCATTGTACCAGGGTCAATATTCAAATATGGATCTAATTTTTTTATTGTAATTTTATTATATCCCATTTCCTTTAATATAGCAGCGATTGAACCACTCGTAACTCCTTTCCCTAAACCCGAAATTACACCACCTAATACAAATATATATCTTGTATTACTTGGAATTTCTTCTTGTGAAATATAACTATTCATTATTATTTGATTATATAATCTATTTTATTATTATATTTTATAATAATAAAATAGATTATATATTAAACACATTTTAATATACTCTATTATATATATATATATATATGAATATCAGATTATCATAATATATATATATATTTATGAATACGGAATTATCAATTGCGGCATTTTATTATCTTATTTCTCAATTAATTTTTTTATTATCATCAAAATTTACTAATTTCTCTAAAAGAAATAATATTCATGTAGCTTCAAAAATTAATAGTTGTATTAATGCTGGATTTGCCGTATATTATTCTATTAATTATTTATGTGGATGGAGTAAAATAGAAGATATGGAACAAATGACTTTAATATTACGTGGATATCTTATCTATGATACAATCAATATTTCATATTATTCAAATAATTTCGATTGGAATTCTATATTCGTCCATCACTTAAGTTTATTTGGAGCATCTTATGTTAATTTACATGAACAATCAAACGCATATTACCTTGCCCGTGGATTAATGGGTGAATTTACTAATTTTTTCTTATATTTTGGATGGTTTTTATTAAAATTTAAAAAAGATAAAACAAAGGTTTTTAAAATTAATGCTTATCTATTAATTATATTATTTTTTACATTCAGAGCATCTAATTTTACACATTTATTATGGGAGGCATTTAGAACACGAGGATTCTGGACAATATTGCCTATATTTACATTATCTTCATTAAATAACTTTTGGTTTTATAAATTAGCTAAAAAGGGTATAGAAATGAAAACTACTAATAAAATTACTTTTTCATCACACGAAAAAAAACTTTAATTTATTTTTTGGATTTTACTTTTAAAATTTCTGGCATTCCATTTTTCAATCTTTTACCAGAATATTTATATCCTTTTCTCAATCTACCTATATTGCCACCAGTTTGGATAATTCCTCTATGTTTTCTCGTTTTCTTGGATTTCTTTTTACCTCCAAAATATTTTAATAATTCCTTTAATGTATCTCCACCCAACTGCCTTCCTTCTGTTTTAAGAAAATCTCGTGCATTGACGATTTCTTTAAAATTATCTTCTGCCGTTTTTTGTTCCATATCAGTCTTGGTCGACCATTTATCAGGATGCCATATTTTCAGCAAAGCCCGCACAGCCTTTTTCATCTCTTTATCTGAAAGTTTTGGATCTACTTTCAAAGTATTATAAGCTGCTGTTTTTTTCTGTTCATTGCTTTGGGCATATCCTGGTTTTTTTGTGGGATCGGCATCGGGTTTACCGAATCCCCAATCTTGTGGATCTGGATTTTTTTTTTTATATTCATCAAATTGTGTTTTGGCTTGTTTTGGTGATGGTTTTGTTCCTGTTCCTGTTCCTGTTCCTATTCCTGTTCCTGTTCCTGTTCCTGTTCCTGTTCCTGTTCCTGTTGTTCCTGTTCCTGTTGTTCCTGTTCCTGTTGTTCCTGTTGCTGCTGCTGTTGCTGCTACTTTTTTAGCTTCAGTAATAATATTATCTATAATTAGAGAATACTTTTTATAATCGACGTCTTTAATTGTTTTTATATCTGCATCAATATCTCCTTCAATATTAGAATAATTTTTAGAAATCTCTTGACCTATTTCCTTGATAGCATCTTTAAAAAAATTCAATACCCACTCAGCAACTGGTTTTTCGAAACTTGACTTAGCATTTAAAATATTTCTTTTATCTATTAGATAAGTTTCATATTTTTTACCATTCCTAAATTTAAAATTGAATTCTGTTTTTTTCTTCGCATTAACGTAATTATCGTCAAACTCTTTCTGACTCTTCGTCGGGGTTGGAATAGTATAAACATTGTCAATATCTTCGTCCTTTACCCATTTAATAAATTTCTCAAGATCATCAGGAGATGAACCATTTATACTTCTAGTAGGAGGAGTAGCAACTCCACCTCGTTGTTTTCCTCTTTTTCTCAAAAGAACAAGACATCTTTTTCTTGCTTTATTAGTTTTTCTTGCTTTAGATACTTTATTAATTCGATTAACCATTATTTATTATATATATAATAGAATAGATAATATATATATAATAAATTTAAAATAAATAATTTGTTTATTTTTTTATAGATTTAACTTTTAAAATTTCTGGCATCCCATTTTTCAATTTTTTACCAGAATATTTATATCCTTTTCTCAATCTACCTTTATTGCCACCAGTTTGAATAATCCCTTTATGTTTTCTTATTTTTTTTGATTTTTTACCACCTGAATTAGTTTTAACTAAAAGTGCAACATTTTGTAATGGATTTAATAGAGCACTTGTATTGTAAGGATTTAATAGAGCACTTGTATTGTAAGGATTTAATAGAGCACTTGTATTGTAAGGATTTAATAGAGCAGATGTTTCAGGTTTATAAACAAATTTATCCTTATATTCATCACTACGAATATATTTTTTTTTAAAAGAAATCTCATTTTTTAAAAATTTTATTCCTTTTGGCGAATCCATTGTATATATATCAAAATCTAAAATTTGATCATCCTCATTTTTTAAAATTGGATTAGCTTTTTCAATTGCTTCCAAATCTTTTTTATATTTTTTGAAATCATTTTTTGATACTATATAAAAATGTTTATAATTTTCAGGAATATGAAATTTACTATCAGTATTTTCAAAAATAATATTATCTTTTTCATCATCAATTGTTGCTGGATATTTTTTATTGCCACTTGAAGACATATTTCTATTTATATAATTACTATAGATAAAAAAAAAAACTATGTTGTATATCCAGGTATAAGAGAAGGTAAAGAATTTTTAACAAAAAAGTCAGCAAATACAAGAGAAATAATAGCCATTAATTTCATTAATATATTTAAAGCAGGTCCAGATGTATCTTTAAGAGGATCGCCGACTGTATCACCAGTAACAGCAGCTGAATGAGCAGCAGATCCTTTTCCTCCATAATTTCCTTTTTCAATATATTTTTTAGCATTGTCCCAAGCTCCTCCGGTATTTGAAGAAGAAATAGCCATTTGAACTCCAGAAATTAATGAGCCTGTTAATAATCCAGATAATGCTTTTATTCCAAATAAAAATCCAAATACAATTGGAGTAAAAATTACTAAAATCCCAGGTAAAATCATTTCTTTTAAAGATGCTTGTGTAGAAATTTCTACACATCTTTTATAATCAGGTTTTACATTTCCTTGCATAATACCTGGATTTTCTCTGAATTGTCTTCTAACCTCTTCTACCATTTCTTGAGCTGCTTTTCCAACTGATTTCATCGTCATAGCGGAAAATACATATGGAAGCATTGCACCAATCAACAATCCAAAGAAAGTAAATGAATCTAAAATATTAATTCCTTGATATCCTAATCCAGCTCGTGAAACAAATGCTCCAAAAAGAGCAAGAGAAACTAAAGCAGCAGAACCAATAGCAAATCCTTTACCAATAGCAGCAGTAGTATTTCCAGCTGCGTCTAATGCATCAGTTTTTGCTCTAACTGATTCATCAAAACCAACCATTTCAGCAATACCACCAGCATTATCTGAAATTGGACCATAAACATCAATTGTTAAACCAATTGTTAAAGTCGATAACATACCAAGGGCAGCAAGTGCAATTCCAAACATACTTGCTAATTGAAAACTAATTAAAATAGTAATAGCTAAAAAAATAACTGGTACTATGGTAGAAAAATTTCCAAGAGCTAATCCATAAATAATATTAACAGCAGCCCCTTTATCACAAACACTTGCTAACTCTCTAACCGGGTAATGACTATGACTAGTCATATACTCAGTAAAATAACCAATAATTAATCCAGACCATAAACCACATACAATTGAAATAAAAGCACCTGTATTAGTAGCTTTGTGCGAACACCAGGATGGCATATCATCATCCCAAATAAAATTTGAATCTGTGATATTATCAGATAATTCAACACAAAATTTTGATGGTAAAAATAAATACGAAATCATCGCAATTAAAGGTGTTGTTAATAATGTTGACATAATTAATTGAATTTTTAATGATTTTTCAATATCTGCTTCTTTTTTTACTTTATAAAAAATTGGTATTAAAGCAGTCAAAAATCCACTAAATATTCCGACACTTGTAATTAATAATGGAAATAATAACGAACCCCAATATTTATTCAAATCTGGACTCATAGAAGCAATGACTAAAGCAGCACAAGTTGCCTCAGCAAATGAACCAAAAAGGTCAGCACCCATTCCAGCGACATCACCTACATTATCTCCAACATTATCAGCAATTACTGCTGGATTTCTTGGATCATCTTCTGGAATTCCTTGTTCAACTTTACCAACCAAATCAGCACCAACATCTGCCGCTTTAGTATAAATTCCTCCACCAACACGACCAAATAATGCGATAGATGAACCACCTAAACCATATCCAGCAATACATTCAAATAAAGCTTGTCCATTTCCTAGAACAGTTAAATCCCAATACAAATGATACAAATTAATTATTACATATAAAATTAATAAACCAAGAGAACAAAGACAAAATCCCATAACTGCTCCACCACTAAAAGCAGTGTTAAATGCCGCTCCCCATCCACGTGTAGCACTAATAGTTGTTCGTGCGTTTGTATAAACTGCGATTCTCATTCCAATATATCCAGATAACATAGAAGTAAGACCACCAACAACAAAAGAACCTGCGGTTAATCCTCCACGGATCCAACATGAACCATCTGTGGATTGAAGAATACCATCAATAATTTTAGATTTACCACAATTTCCAGCACTTCCAACTAAAATAGTAATTATTCCAGCAAACAAAATAATAAATATATACATGTATTTGAATTCTTCTTTTAAAAATGCAGCAGCACCTTCCGAAATTGCTTCATATACATTAATCAATTTTTCTCTATCCCATCTTTGATTTTCTAATAATTCAAAAGAATGTCCATATTCATAAATTTTAATTTTTCGGATTTTTAAATACTGATATAAAGCAAATAAAAGTCCAAGAATACCAGAAGTACAAATTAATATAGTAATATATTTGTCACCAAGTATTGGTGCAATAGGAGAATAATCAATAGAGTTCATTTTTAATATTTATATTTTAATATCTTTAATCCATTTAATCAATTTTTAATTTAATTTTATATAATTAAATTAAAAATATTTAACTATTATGTTCTAATTCATTTCATTATTTAACTTCATTAAATATAAAACTTGATATCTTTTTTTAGAACAATTCCAATATTGTTTATTATGTTGATGTAAATATTCTTTAATTTCTTTTACACTATGATTCATCAATCGATTATATGTTTCATAATTTTTTTGAAAATCTGCTTCATCAATACTCATTTCCATTAATTTTGCGTAAATTTTTTTTCTAATAATTCTTTGTTTTAATTTAGTTGGAGTTGGAGCTGGAGTTGGAGTTGGATTCATTTCAAGTTAGATACTAATAATTTATAGTATTAAAAAATCTTTAAATCTATTTTTTAATAAAACAATATACAGAATATAATTTTTTATTATTTCTTCATTTCAATAAATTCTCTTCTATTATTTCAATAATTTTTGGAATATTAATTTTAAAATGCTTATCACGATTTTTATAAATATTTTTTCTATCTATATCTCGTATATCGTCATTCTCATATTGATAAATATTTATGTCAGATCTTTCTAAATATTTTTGATATATAACAGGAAAATCATAAATAAAAGAAAAACCTTTAGGATTTATCATTAAACATAATGATTTTGAAGGAATAAAAAATGAAGATATTATACCAGCTCCATGCGGTGAAATGAATAAAGATACATTATTTAATAAATCTAATTCATCTTTTAAATTAAATTTCTCAAATTTAATTAATTCAACATTATTAAATCGCGAATTTAATATATTTACCAATTGACTTTCATTTCTAACTCTACGATGTTTAGCATTTTTTCTAGATAAAATTACAATTTTATCTGGATTTTTATTTTCTTCAATATTATAAAATTTAAAATATATTTTTTTAATTAATTGAACAAATTTTTTATTTATCGATTCATCAATCATTTCATGATTTTCATATTTATGCCAATTTGAAAAAGAAATTGATTTCCCTAGTCCTAATGTACTAATAACAACATCAGTAAATAATGTTTTATCTGGATAATAAGATAAAAATTTAACTTCATGTTGTGTATATGGTAAAAAATATTCACGATGTTTATTAATAATTGTTTGTTGTTTATTACTTTCTTCATGCGATCTTAAAAAAATAATATAATTATCACGATTAATATTCATAGTAGAGTTTTTTAAAATCTGTTGATCAATAAATATCATTTTAATTACAGGAATTAAATTATCTATAAAAAAATGTCCTATATTATCTAATGACATAGCTTTATATAAATAAACTTTTTTAGAAATAGTATTTCTTGGTTGAATATTTTTTGAATTTTTTTCAAAAAGAATTTTACAATCATTTGGGAAAATTGATCCATTATTATTATATAAAAATTCCTCATTAATTATATTTTGATCACCATATCTGTTTTTTTTCTTTGTTTTTTGTATTTTATTATACAAAATATTTTTACAATTATAAATATTTATGGGATTTCTTCTGATTTCATACGGAATACTTCTAGAATCTAATGTATCAAAATTTGATAGATAAGTCATTTATATTTATTTACTCTATATAAAATTATATAGTAAATAAACACTATAGAAGTTCCATTAAAAAATATACATGGAAAAGTTGTTTGTAAATCTAATTCAATTGATAAAAAATTTGGTTAGTGTAATATAAACGGTCAAATTATGAAGAGACGAAATATAAAATAATAAAATTAGAAAAATCTCCGCAATATCAATTTTTATGTTAAAATCAAAATTATTATAAAAAATATATGAATGTGCAGGCTAGAACTGTTATCGAAGATAATAAATATGTTTTATAAAAATCAAGATAAATTAATTAATATTAATATTTAACATTTTACAAAATTCAGGGACTTCACGAGAAAGGTCACTTGAATGTATTACATGATTATGAGATACTCCTCTTTTTAAAGGCATAATTCTTTGATTAGGATTAGGTAATTTAGGATTATAAAGATTTCGCAGATAAATTTTTAAGTCTTCCACACCTTTAGATTTTAATGTATTACCATATAATTCAATATCATTTTCTTCATTTTGAAAAATATATACATAAATTTGTCCATTTTTATTATTAGTTAATAAAAATTTATTTTTATTTTTAATATGTTCTGAATTTTCATTAACATATAGAGACATAACAAAATTTTCCAAATTATTTATTTTAAAACTATTATGATAAATAATTTTATATTTTTCTGCGATTTTAGTTAAAATTTGTTCTTTATATTTAAATCCGTGAGGCCACAATAATATAAATCCGTGTTTCATATTTATTATATATACTATATTTATTATATGGAAACAATTGCTCAAATAGTGTCAAAAGATAAAAATATATTATCATTAGATTATCCATTTGATGAATTAAAAATCAAACAACAAATGTTTTTTAAAACACCAGAAGAAGAAATGAATGTCCGAATGAATAATTTAAAAGATATAATAAAAATTTTTAATGAAGAAAATATTTTATATTGGTTACAAGGTAAAACATTATTAGGATTATATAAAAATAAAAGATTGATTGAAAATGATCATGATGAAGATATAGGAACTGATATAAAAAATCTTGATATAGTAGCCAGAAAGATAATTCCAAAATTAGAATCAATTGGTTTTGTAGTTATTCGATGTCCAAAAGATAATTCAATGGTATCAGTAATAAGAGATTGGAGATATATAGATATATGTTTTTTCAAACATAGAGGTAGAAAATATGGATATCAGAAGAAATTTTTTCCAGCAAAATATTATCAATCATATACAACAATAGAAATTGATGATTTTGAATATAAAATACCAACATATACAAAAGATATAATCAAATTTTCTTATAATATTACAGTTTAATTTTAATATATTTTTGATTTGGGAATTTAGACTTAATAATAGATATTCTATGTAATCCATCAATAATAATCAATTTATTACTTTTCATTTTACATTTAATATATTGATTTTCAAATGGATTTTCTAGATATTGTTTAAAAGATTCAATTAATTTTTTAAAATTTTGTGGAGAATGTTTAGTTCCGTAATTAGTCCATTTTTTTTTATTCATATATTCTTGATAAGAAATTATATCATTTTGCACAAATTTATAATGAGGTGTATCAATTATGGAAACGATTTCAGTTTTAACTAATCGTTTAGATAATTTTCTTCCATCTATACTAATCCATTGTATTCTAGGATATTTACCTTGTTGTTCTAATAATGGAAATTGAGATTCATCAATTTTACATATAAGTTCACCATAAATATCATTAATAAGAACTTCTTTAATCATTACTATAATATATTATTAAATAAAATATTTGTTATTAAATATAGAGACAAATGTCTAAAGATACAAAAAAAATTAGGATAATTAAATATAAAAATCCAGAAATTTATGATGTTTTAGATAAAATTCCATTATTTAATGGAATGAGAAATCACCATTTTGGTGAAATTGTCCGATTTAAGAACAATTCTCTTGCCCAAATTATTAGAAAAAGAAAAACAGGTAGAAAAGCATTAGTATTTATTAGTTCTAAAAATGCATCAAATTTAACAAAATTAATTTATCATCAGAGAATGAAATATATAAATTGGCCAAAATTAACTGATAAAAATTTTAGTTCTAAAATAAAAAAAATTTTTGAAGATTTACATTATACTAAACCAACAAATACTTACGTAAATAAGGAAGCGTGTAATGCGACATATGGAAAAATTAAATTAGGATTTTATCAAAAAATTGTAAGTTCTTATTTAATATATGGTCCATATAGAGGATTATTAGCATGGCATGGACTGGGCTCAGGAAAAACATGTACTTCAATTGATGTATTAAATTCTTTTATATTAAAAGTTCATTTTAATAATGAGTTTTCAAATAGTATTTTGTCAAATAAAAATAAAGATGAATTAGATATTCCAATATCACCAAAAAAAATATATGTTGTAATTCCACCAGTTAAATCATTAGAAGAAAATTACCGAATGGAGATATCTAAAACTTGCCCATCAATAATTAAAGATTTTGTTGAAAATTCGCAATTTAATAAAGATGGTTCAAGACCAAAAAAAGATCCAACAAATAGAATTATTAATAAATATGTTAAAATTATTTCCTATGTTTCATTATCAAATAGAGTTAAAAAAGGAATTATTAAATTAGATAATTCTCTATTTATATTAGATGAAAGTCATAATTTATTATATCCAGCAAAACGATACAAACAAGAATATGATTACTTAGTAACAAAACTAAAAAGTGCTAAAAATATAAAAATATTATTATTAACTGCTACTCCAATTTTTAAATCCATAACAGATTTACCTCGCCTTATTAATATAATGAAATATAAAGATGAAAAACAACTTCCCGAAACAGAAGATAAATTTAATAATAAGTATTATAATGTTTTTGGACAACTAAAAAGCAAGAAATTATCAAATGATGTAAAAGGATATATTAGTTTTTTTGATATTGAAGATGACATTTCACTTTTTGCAATTAAAAAAATGATGAAACCATATATTACAAAAGTTGACGAAGATCATTTTTCACGATGGGAAAAAACACATGAAAGAGAACAAAAAAAATATGAAATAATTAACCCCAATGATATTTATGATAAAGATTTTAGAAATGAAAAATTTACAAATGCTGTATCTGGATATTATAAAAAATCATCAGCAATGAGTAATTTACCTTCTGTATATTCGCGAAAAGGTATATATACAGCAAAATTCCACCGTTTATTGAAAAATATTGAAAAATACGATAAAGAAAAACATTTTATTATATCTCGTCATAAAGCTGCTGGAGCAAATGGTATTGGATTTTTTTTAGAAACAAAAGGATGGAATAGATTAAGTAATAATAAAAATGATCATGGAACAAAAAAACCAATCACAAAAATACAAATTGTTCAAAAATTATCCGATTTGGATGAAAAATTAAAAATAAAGACAATTACTCAAAATAATTATGATAAAAAAAGAGAAAAACTTTTTAAAAATTTTGAAGGAACTTCTTATAAAAGTTTCTTAATATTTAATAGTTCAAGTACTGCCAAAGCAATTAGCCAGGGAAGAAAATTTTATAATACAGAAGAAAATACTGATGGTAAATATGCTCGTATATTTATAGGAGATGAAAAATTTTCAGAAGGTGTTTCACTAAGTGATACATTACATGTCCATTTATTTGAACCATTTTATTCTCTACAAGGCGAAAAACAAGCAATTGCTCGTGCTGTAAGAAAATGTTCCCATAAACGTCTTCCATATAAAGATAGAGTTGTCAAAATTCATAAATATTATAATAAAAATATGACAGATGACTTTATTTCTAAGTATGCTTTAAAAAAACAAGAAGTTTTACAAAAAATTATAAATAGTACAATTTTTGGAGCGTTAGAAAACTAAAAGAAAAGAATTTATCAAAATTATAACATAATGGATAATAAACTTCTGATAAGTCTTACTGAAAAAATTGACAAATTACAAAATAGTATTGATAAATTACAAAAAGAAATAGAAAAAATGAATTTAGATCAAACCAAAATGACAGAACATATTGATTTTGTAGAAAATATATATGAAAATGTTAAACATCCATTAGGATATGTTTGTCATAAAATCTCTTCTGTTATAGGAAATGAAATTGAAAATCTAAATGCTTTACCAAGTATTCAAAATGGTGATTAAATTATTACAAAAAACTAGTACTAATATCTTTTTTCGCTAATTTACCATTACAATTAATAAGTTCAATAATTTCAATTGGTGAATTTTTTATCTCATTTTGATGTTTCATTAAATCACATTTTAATTTGTAATAAATTTCAAAAAAATTTTCATCAATTATATCATTATCATTTAACATATTATCAATCGTAGATGATATTTCAGTAATTTTTTTTAATTTTTTATCATTAGTAGCATTTAATACCTTTATTTCAATGTTAACAAATCTATTATTTATATTTTCTAAATATTTTTCTACAATTAATAAATACTTCAATCCCTTTTTATAATAATTTATTCTATTTGATAAAATAGAACTTTTAAAATCAGATATTGATTTTAATTTATCTAATGAATCATAATAAATTTTTTCATTTATATCATCAACTAATTTTGGTTGATAATTATTAATATCTTTTATTATATGACAATACAAATTTAATTCATTACATACATCTTCATATAATTTTAAAAAATTTGAATCATATATATCAAGTTTTTGAATTTTATTCAAAATTTTCTTTATAAAATTACCCTTTTCTATAGATATACTTTTGTATTCTTTATTTTTTGATATTTTCTTTATTTTGTCTAATTCTTTTTGAAACAAATCTAATTTATTTTGCTGTTTCTTCTTTTTCTTTTTCTTATCTACAATAATCATACTATCTGTTATATTTGAAAACATGACATCAATTGAACCATCTTCGAAAATTAATGTACTAATTTTACCTTCTAAATTTTTTGCATCTTTCACAGATGTTATTTCCTTATCTTCATAAAAAATTGTAGAAAATTTAGAAATATCAAATGATTTTAATTTATGTCTTTCCATTTGTATTTTTGAATTAATAATTTGATTTAAAAAACGATTATTTATTGTATATTCCTTATTTATATCAATCGCAGGACTTTTTAAAAAATATCTATTTTGATAACTATCAATATTATGTTTTACTTTTTGTATTATATTTTGCTTTAGACGATTTAAATTTTTAGACAATTGTGATAAATTATTACGAATTTTTTTTTTATCTTGTGTAATAATTTCAGCAGCAGCTGTAGGCGTTGGAGCAATTTTATCTGCTACAAAATCACATAGAGTAGTATCTCGTTGATGACCAATAGCACTAATTATTGGAATTTTTGAATCAAATACACCTTCTATTACTTTTTCACTATTAAATCCCCACAAATCTTCAATTGAACCACCACCACGTGTAATAATTATTAAATCTAATTTTTTATATCTATTTAAATCTGCTATAGCCTGTTTAATATCGGTATCACAATCTATACCTTGAACTTTAGTATTTCGTATTATTATACTATTACCATAACTTCTTCTTTTAATGACAGATATAATATCGGTTATTGCTGCCCCGTGTCTAGCTGTAATTATTCCAATTCTTTTATTATTCTCTTTTATCTTTTTTTTCTTATCATCATCAAAATAACCTAATTTTTCATACTTTGATTCTAATTCTTTATATTGTATATAAAAATTACTTTCTTCTTTTTTACATATCTTTATACCCTGAACTAATAAAGAAATTGTATTTTTTTGTTCATAATGTGTTAATTTACATATTATTTTTACAATATCACCATTCTTTATTACAGGAAATCCTTTTCGTGTTGAATACCAAGACATACAACTAATTGTCGTATTATCTTCTTCATCTCTTAAATCAAAATATAAATTTCCATTAAATTTTGGATTACGATAATTAGTTACTTCACCTTTAATAAAAAAAGTATTTTGACAACAATCTCGTAATGAATTTGAGATTTCCTGAGTTATTTGAGAAATTGATTTATATTGATTCTTTTTTTTTGTTTTTTTTTTAGAAATACTCATTATAATATTATGAAATATTTTCTAATTATTATTTTAATTTACACCTAAATATTTAAATGGTTTTCTTAATTTTTACGTAAAGTATTATGTAAACACCATTCATAAGCATTTTGAAATAATACAAACCAGGGAGAATAATTTGTATTGACTAAACTTTTTTCAAAATACTGAGGAGACCATGGTAATTGCCACTTCAAAAAAGTTCTTTCAGGATGAGGCATCATTGCTAAATGACGACCATTTTTGGAACAAATCGCAGCAACACCATTTAATGAACCATTTGGATTTTCAGGATATGTTTCAGTCACTAATGATTTATTATTAACATATTTTATTGGAGTATATGCATCATTGAATTCTTTATCAAATCTCCCTTCACCATGAGCAACCCATACACCCATTATCAAATCTTCCATACCTTTTAACATAATAGCATGTGATTTTGAAATTTTAATAGTTGAAAAGCGAGACTCAAAACGTTTTGATAAATTTTGTTTTAATTTAAATTCTTTATCACCAACATAACCTAATAATGTCATAAGCTGACAACCATTACATACCCCAAAACTAAAAGTATCTGACCTATTATAAAAATCATTAAATTGTTTTCGTATTTTTAAATTATTTACTATTACATTATACCATCCAATTGATGATCCCAAACAATCAGAATAACTAAACCCACCAACAAATGCTATTCCTCGAAAATTACTAAGTAAATTTTCATTATTTAATAAATCTTGAGTAGTAACATCCCATGTTTCAAAACCAGCCATATGAAATGCAGAAGCCATTTCTCGTTCTCCATTAGAACCCTCTTCTCGTAATATAGCAATTTTAAAAGATATATCAGGAATATGATGATTTATTAAACGTTGTACAATTGAAGAAGAACAATTATAAGAAACATCAGTCATATTTAATAAAGATTTCATTTCAGACATAGCTAAAGATTTTCCTATTTGTTTAATTTCTAAAATAAAACTAGTTTTTTCCCATAATTCTTGATAATATTTAACTGAATTATATATCAATTGTTCTCCATTACAATTAATATTTATCCTAGATTTAGCAGTTGTTTTACCAATTTTATAAGTTGGTACATATTTGGATAATTCTGTAATCAAATCTGAAACATATTCATCTTCAATTTCAATTACTAATCCTAATTCCTCATTTAATAAATAATCTGTGGGATTTCCTTCAAATGATATGTTGAAACCAATTCCAGATGATATTGACATTTCTAACAAAGTTGTTATTAATCCACCATCACTTCTATCATGCCCTGATAAAATTTTACCATTTTGAATATATTCTTGTATTATATTAAAAACTTCAACAAAATTTAATGGATTTTCAAAATCAGGAGATTCCGAACCGATTTGATTATAAACCTGACATATAGAAGAACCACCAAATCTATTTTTACCATATCCTAAATCAACATAAACTATATTAGTTTTACTATGTTTGAAATTTGGTGTAACCTTTTTATAAATATTTGGACAAGGAGCATAACTCGATAATACTAATGTTCGTGGTGATTTTATTCTCTTATTGTCAATAGATACATACATAGAAACACTATCTTTACCACCATCAATTCCAATTTTTAATTTCCCTAATAAATTACTTAATGATTTAACCGCACAATATAAATGATAATTTTCCTCTTCTATTTTAGCAGGCCACATCCAATTACCAGATAATTTTATATCTGTAAATTGTGTTATTTTTACCCACATTAAATTCGTTAAACATTCTCCTACAACCATTCTTGCCATAATAGCAGGATTTAATAAACCCTTTATTGGTTGTTCCCCAATAGATGATGCTACTCCTTTAATATCCATATGACTCTGAGCTACTAAGGCAAAATTTGATAATGGAGTATGAAATGGTCCAATACATTGTTGTTGTGCAATTAAACCTGTTACACTACGATCTACTTTATTTGTTAAAAAACGCTTCGAACCAACTGATAATAATTTTAAAACTTTTTCTAAAGCAGTTGAAAAATTTATATTTGAATGGTCAAATTTATTCAAATTTATCGTTTCTGTTTTCATCTTAAATTCCTTTTGAGGAATATTTCCCAATACTCTATCAATATCCAAGTCAATTGGAACTTTTATATCTTTATTCTTACTATCTCTTACCCTAACTCTACTATTATCTGTAATTGTTCCTACACAACTAAATCCTACTTTTTCTCTTATACATAAATTTTCTATATAACCTAAATTTTTTTCTTCAACTAAAATAGTTATCTGCTCCTGATACTCCGCACACCATGTTTCTAATGTTGATAGACTTGTATCACCAAGTGTAACATTATCTAAATTAATATCAGCACCACATGGTTCTATTATCTCCTTCGTCACATTCGCCATTCCACCAGCCCCTTGATCATGTATTGATACAATTGGATTAACTCCTAACAAATCTACACACGCTCTAACAACACGAGAAACTTTATTTTCCATTTCCGCATCTCCTCTCTGAACAGCATCTTGATAAATAGACAAATTTTTTATTGATTGTAAATTACTTGACGCAGAACTACCACCCAAACCAATTCTATATGCCGCACCACCAATACGAACAATTTTCATCCCCTTTTTTGGAATATTTTTACGTAAATGCTCGTCATAAATAAAACCTATTCCACCAGTAAACATAATTGGTTTAATCCATTCAATCCTTTCTTGATTTATATTTTGACCAAAAGATCTAGCAAAACCTAAAATAATTGGTTCTCCTATCTTGTTACCATAATCCGATGCCCCATTACTTGCTTCTATTAAAATTTTATCAGCTGGTAAAATAAAACCTTCTTTAAATTCACCATCTTCCCATTCTAAATTATAGTTATCTAAATTTAAATTACCCACACAATAACCAGCAGTTCCTGCTATATTCAATCCACCTCGACCAACACATAAATTATCCCTTATCCTTCCACCAACTCCTGTAGCAGCTGCTGGAAAAGGACAAATTGCCGTTGGAAAATTATGAGTCTCTGCTTTTAATGTAAAATTCATTACTATATCTTTTTCTATAAATTTAGATGAAAACAAATTTCTTTCTGGACATAAAGTTCGAATTTTATAACCTCTAATAGCACTCGCATTATCTGAAAACGCAATTAAACTATTATTTTTATTATTTTTTAAAGGTTCTTTAATCAAATCCATTAAACTATGTGGTAAAATATTACCATCCAATCTCAATTTTCCACGAAATAACCAATGACGACAATGTTCACTATTTGATTGAGATAAATCAAATAATTCTACATTTGTAGGATTCCTCTTTAATTCGTCATAAAATATATGACTATATAATTTAATATCCTCATCATCAAATCCTAATGAAAATGTCTTATTAAATTGATTTATATTATTTTTTGAAATATAAAAAGGCTCTTCACGCTTTTTTACAAATTTTAATGTATCTTTATCATATACACATTCAGACATTATATCATATTCAACTAACTTATGATATAAATGCGTTCGCTCAATACTTGATATACACATAATATTACTACTTTCTAAAATTTTAAGAACATTAGTACACCAGGCTGTTTTAAAATTCGGTTTTGGTCCAATTTCAACATAAGATGTATATCTCCAGAATTTAGTATCTGATAAATTATAAATAATTTTTGATAATTTTTTTTTAATAGTAGAATATTTTTCTAAACTATTGACATAATATTTATATCCAATTAAATTGGATTTTTTTTCATTCAAATAATGATAAAATATATGAGTATTCATCTATGCTTTAAATATAATTTTAATTCTTTATATTTAACAAAATAACATTATATTTAAATATAAAAAAAATTTATAATGGCTAATATCATTGACGGAAGACAATTAAGTAAAATATTACAAAAAAAAATCAAATCTGAAGTTGATTCTTTTTTTGATAAATCCAAAAGATATCCATTAATGGTATTGATTCAGGTTGGGGAAAATACCGAATCATCATCATATATTAGATTAAAAATGAAGGCATGCGACAGAGCTGGAATTTTACATCAACATATAACTTATAGTGAAAATATTACAACTGATGATATGATTAATGCTATTAATTCATATAATAAACTTGATAATTATGATGGAATTCTCGTTCAATTACCACTACCAAAACATTTAAATCAAGAACTTATTATGGAATCCATAAATCCAAATAAAGATGTTGATGGATTTCATTCTACAAATATATCAAAATTACTATCTGGAAATGATATTAATACATTTATGATTCCACCAACACCAATGGGATGTTTACAACTTATAAAACATGCTGATATCACTCTTGTTGGAAAACATGTTGTAATCATTGGAAGAAGTAATCTTGTTGGAAAACCATTAGCATCATTATTATTATCATTTGATGCTACTATTACTATATGCCATTCAAAAACTAGAAATATTAAAAACATTACAAAAAATGCTGATATATTAATAGTTGCGGTTGGTAACCCTCATATGATTAAAGAAGATTGGATTAAACCAGGAGCATGTGTTATTGATGTAGGTATTACTTATCTTGATGATAATACAACTAAACGAGGATATAAGATATATGGTGATGTTGATTTTGAAAATGTAAAAAAAATAGCCGGCCATATAACAACAGTTCCTGGCGGAGTTGGACCAATGACTATTACAATGCTTTTATATAACGTACTTAAAAGTGCTAAAAATACTATTTAAGAATTTAAAAGATACATATCTTTATACCAAATCAATGAATAAACTAGCTTTATTTAGCGTATCTAATAAAACAGATGTTTCTAAATTCGGTAAATTTTTAATTAACAAAGGTTACAAAATATTATCAACTGGAGGAACTTATAAAACATTAGTTAATAATCATGGAACAGATAGCATTATTAAAATTAGTGATTATACAAACTTTAATGAAGTACTAGGAGGAAGAGTAAAAACACTACATCCTAAAATCCATTCTGGATTATTATCCGATAATACTAATCCAGAACATTTGGCTGATATGGTTAATAATGATTATAATTTTATTAATATTGTTGTTGTTAATTTATATCCATTTAAACAAACTGTAAGTAATCCTGATGTAACTGAGGATGAAGCAATTGAAAATATTGATATTGGGGGGCATACTTTAATAAGAGCTTCCTCTAAAAATTACAAAAGGGTATTAATTATTACAGAACCAAGTGATTATGAATATATTACAAAAAATTGGAATGAAATTGATGTTAAATTTAGAAAAAATATGGCAAAAAAAGCATTACATCATATTACTAAATATGACATGGCAATTTCTGGTTATTTTAATAAAAATATTACATATAGGCACTATACAGAGCATATACCTTTAAAGTATGGATGTAATCCACATCAAAATATTTCATCAATTTGTGCAATTAATGATAATTTACCAATTAAAATGTTAAATGGAACTCCTGGATATATTAATCTTTTAGATGCGTTAGGTTCTTGGCAACTTGTAAGTGAAATTGAAAAAACTACTGGTATTATTGCAGCAGCATCATTTAAACATACCGCACCTGCTGGAGTATCTATTAATAAACCATTAACTGATTTAATGAAAAAAATTTATGGAGTTGAAAATTATGATTTAACACCATGTTCAACCGCATTTATACGAGCAAGAAATTCAGATCCAATGTCATCATTTGGAGATTTTATTGCTATTAGTGGCATTGTTGATAAAACTACTGCTCTTTTAATTAAAAGAGAAGTTTCTGATGGCATCATTGCTGCTGGATATACAAGTGATGCTTTAGATATTTTAAAAGCAAAAAGACGTGGAAGATATTTAGTAATTGAAGCAAATAAATCTTATATTAATTTGGAAAATAAAGAATTTAGGGAAATGTTTGGAATTACACTTATGCAGAAACCAAATACTATGCCTGTTGGAAAAAATTGTTTTGAAAATATTCAAACTGAAAAAAAAATTATACCAGAAGATTCTCGATTAGATATGATAATTGCAAATATTACATTAAAATATACACCTTCTAATTCAGTATCATATGCTACAGATGGACAAGTTATTGGTATTGGGGCAGGACAACAAAATAGAGTCGATTGTGTTAAACTTGCTGGCGATAAAGCTCTTAAATGGATATTACGCCAACATCCAAAAACAATTAACTTATTTAATTATTTTAAATCAACAACAAAAAGACAAGAAAAAATTAATTGTTGTATGCAATATATAAATGGTAATTTTTCAAAAATAGAATTTAATGATTGGTTAAGTAAATTTAATTCTGAATTTGAATATAATGAATTAACTGATGGCGAAAAAAATGAATTTATAAAAAATTTCCATCATGAATTAAGTCTATCATCTGATGCTTTCTTTCCATTTAGAGATAATATTGATGAATGTGCTAAAAGAAATGTAAAATATATAATTCAACCGGGTGGAAGTATTGCTGATAAAAGAATAATTAGTGCTTGTAATGATTATAATATTGCTATGGCAATGACTGGAATTAGATTATTTCAACATTAAAACATGAATAACAATTTAAATTTAAATTTATTTATTAAATAAATAAATTTAAATGGAAATAAAAATATTACAACCAAATGATTTTCATCATCATTTACGAGATAAAGAATTATTACATTTTAATGTAAAACATTGTTTTAATAAATTTAGAAATGTTATTGTTATGCCAAATCTAATTCCACCAATTATTACTATCCATCAAGCATTAAATTATCGTAAAAGAATAAATAAATATAATACAAAAAATGGAAATCCATTAATGACATTATATTTGAATGAAAATATAAATATTGAAGATATTCGTAAATTTAAACACCATCCAGAAATGATTGGTATTAAATATTATCCAAAAAATGTTACTACTAATTCTCAAAATGGAATTAATAATATTAAAAACATCTTTTTTATATTAAAAATAATGGAAGAAGAAGATATACCATTATTAATACATGGTGAAACAAATAATTCAAAAATAGATATTTTCAAAAAAGAAGAATATTTTATAAAAAATGAATTATTAATAATTATCAAAAATTTTCCTAAATTAAGAATAGTTTTAGAACATATTAGTACAAAAATAGCAGTTAATTTTGTACTAAAACATGATAATATATATGCTACAATAACACCACATCATTTAGTATTAGATAGAAATGATATATTTTATAGAGGCATTCATCCACATTTATATTGTTTGCCTATTTTAAAAAAAAAAGAAGATAAAATATGTTTAATAAAAGCAGCAATTAGTGGAAATAGTAAATTTTTTTTAGGAACAGATAATGCTCCACATTTAGAAAAAGATAAGATATCGAGTTGCGGTTGTGCTGGTATATTTAATAGTCCAGTAGCAATTGAAATTATAACTGAATTATTTGATAAAAATAATTCATTACATAATTTAGAAAAATTTATTAGTACTAATGGATGCGATTTTTATAAAATACCTTATAATAAAAAATATATTTGTCTTAAAAAAGAAGATTGGATTGTACCAAATAGATATGGAAATTTAATTCCATTATATAATGGGAAAAAAATTAAATGGAAAATTAAAGATTGTTGAAATATAATTTCTTAATTAATAATTTTATCAATTTTATCAAACAATAAGTTTGATTTTAAATATTTATAACCATATTTTAAATTTTGAGATTTAAACATTGTATTCAATTTTACATAAAAACTAAAATCATATGGATATCTCATATCATATTTATAAATTGAATAAATTGTAATATTTTCAGATTTTTGTTGAATAATTTTATCAATAGTTTTTGTTGTTAATTTTTTTTTTATATTTAATAATTCCCTTTTAATATATTTTTTATATGATTTATTTAAATCTTCTTCTATTCCAAATTTGTGATCAATCATTTGTGTTAACTTTTTTTTCAAACTTGCTATTTTTAAATGTGATATACCAGTTAAAATTATAATTTTATCATTATTTTTTTTTAATATTTTAATTAATTCTGTAAAATATATATTTATCCATTCACCAGTTTGTAATACTTTTTGAATTTTTGAAATAGACTTATATTGTTTTTGAATTATTTCTTTTTTTATTTTATCTGTATCAATTAAAATAATTTTATCTCCATACAGTTTTTTAAATCGATTTCCCAATGTCGTCTTCCCTGAACCACTATTTCCAACAATATGAATTATCATTATATTATATATATTATAACATTATATTATATATAATAAAATATCAAAAATGAAGAACGTAAAATTATATATTAACCATCTTTTTAGTAAAGATGTATCATCTATAATGATTAACTATCTTACATTTGAATGTAAAACTTGTGATACTAATATTTTCATGTTTACAAGTAATGACATAATTATTTGTCCAACCTGTAAAATAGAATTTTGTACAAATTGCAAATTACAAAAAAGATGTTGTCAAGGAAAATCTTGTTCACAAGATTTTATAAAATATTGTAAAAAATGTTTTATGTAAAACAAATATTAAAAACGATTTCTGAAACATTTAAATAAATTAACTATTTAACAAATTAAACTGTTTGACAAATATGGCTAATACTACATCACATTATACTTTTTACTTAGTTGGAGATAGAGGAGTAGGTAAAACAAGTTATCTACAACGTCTTACTACAGGTCATTTTATGCAACAAAATCAAAATATTGAAGAATATTTTACATATGATGCTAGTTTTAATACTAATTATGGTCGTAAAAACGTTTCATTTGTAGAATTAAATGAATGCGATAATTTTGATTGTGATGGTGTAATATTTATGTTTGATAAAACTAAAATGAATACACTAAATAATATTGAAAAAATAATGGAAGAACATTCACAATATATTGATAATTTTGTATTATGTGGTAATAAATCTGATTTAAAAAATCAATGTCTATCATCAGATAGTGATTTTAAAAATTACCCAAATATTCCAAAAAAAAATAATTATTATGATATATCTGTTCGTTCATTAAATAATTTTGAAAAACCAATTTTATCACTTTTACAACAAATACAAACTAATAATAATATTAATGGAAATAATTTAATCTTTATACCAAATCATATCAATGCTGCCGATTTTTTAGTATAAATTAATTATAATATTTTAGGACTTGAAATATTATTCAATCTATAAGATACCGTTACATTAACAATGTGTATTTAAAAGTTGATATATTTTTGTTAAATCTTCATTTTCAGGTACTTCAACATTATTACTTAATATTTGCCGTACAGGAATAATTTTATCATAAAATTTATAATTACAAGCCTCACGTAACATTAAAACTTTACCCTCTACAGACAAACCAGCATATAATCCCTTACTTTTAGAATAACTATACATTGGTTCTACCCCACGCGTTGTTAAACCTAATGCAACTTCCATATCTCTTCCTAGTGGTCCAACGGAAATCGAAGCTTCTCCCCCTAATGTTACTTGATTACTTTTCATAAATTGTTGAACAGCATCATCAGTATTTAATACAATTATTACATCTACTTTTTCTAATCCCAATTGTAATCCTATACTTAATCCACATATACTAATCGCAGAAGGACCAGACCATTTTTGTTCTTCTTGTAAAATATTATCTTCGGAAACATTATCTTGTTTTATTAAAATAATACCAGTTCCAATAGAACCATTAATTATTAACCCAGTTTTAACAATTGTCAATATAACAATGCCTTTCGCATCCTTTAATATTTGTTTAGGTATTTGTTCGTCAACTTGAAACATATCCGGATTTATATATTCTTCTAAAGATTGACAAGATTGCTTTAAAATACCTTCCATACTTGTTCTATTTTCAAACATTGAAATTAAATTATTTATATTCATATTAAATTGTAATAATAATTATTAATAACATATTTTTTTTATATTAAAATAATTAATTAATTAATTAATAAAAAAAAAAATCGATTTAATAATTGATTAATAATACCATTATTTTATTAAACTTAATATGAAAATGAACAATTTCTATAATTATTATATTTCACTTAAAGTTGAAAATTTTGACCAATCTACTAAATTATGTAATATTTCATTAATCACTTCATCTGAAATTGTGAAATGCGATGTATTATATCATATTGATAATGTTAATGTATTTAAAAATCTGTGTGAAAATTTGAAAAAAGATGAAAATTATTACTTTGAAAAAAATCGACCAGTATTTGAAGATAATTTAAGATTTATTTGTAATAAACATGTTAAAGATATTAATAGTACAATTTTCTCATTAATTCAAGACAATAATGAAAAAATTAGAAACAACAAATTAAAAGAAAAATGTACTTTAAATGAAAAATCTATACAAACAAATTATACTAATGTAAAAACAAATACAACACAAACAGACACAGTTTCAGAAACTTTGTCAAATGAATTAATTGTTTTACACAATGATATTGTCCCAAATGTTCCTTGTAATACACCAATTACAATAAATCATATTCAAAATGAATTAAATAATTTAAATTCCCAAACACCCTCAACAGAATTTCATACAATTGATTCTATTAATTTAGGAACACCACCAGTTGAAAAATTAGTTAAACATACTTCTTCTAGTGATAGTTCTTCTGATTCATCCGAAAATGAAAATTATACTACATTAGTAAATCATAAACGAAAAAGACGGAAAAGACCTGTAAGATCTAGAGCCTTATGTGTAATTGATACAAGTTCTTCAGATAGTGAAGATGAAACAGTACAACATACTTGGAATGAATGTATAATGGAAATTTTAGATGAATGTCCAAAAACAATACAGAAAATTGGTAATATTATGTCAATGAGATTTCCATCAAAAATGACAGGAAATACTCCATATGACTCCCTTAATGAAAGATGTCAATCTTTAGTAAAAGATGGGCGAGCACAAAGAATGAAATCTGAATTTGCTGGTAATAATATATTTAAATATTTTGTTTAATTATAATTTAGATTAAAATTAATTATTATTTTATGGACTGAAATAAAATTGAAATAAAATTGAAATAAAAATAAATAAATAACAATAAATATATTTTATCATGCTTCAAAACTCAAATAATTATAATAGTCTATCTGATAATATTATTGAAACACCATTTTCAATAATTAAAAAATATAAAAAATATTTTCGTGCTTCTGTTATTATAAGTAGTATTGTAATATTAGCATTAATTCTTGCTTTAATATTTACTTCTAATAAACAGATTAAACAATGTTCTAAATGTAACAATAATTATACAGATGTTGCTTATTTAGATGATGAAATTAAAAAAAGTATTTTAACAAAAATCAATGATCAAATTGATCCATGTAATGATTTTTATGAATATTCTTGTAGTAATTTACAACTACCAAAAGGAACACAACATATTAGCATATGGGAAGATATGGCTAAAGATATACAAACTAAACAATTTGAAATTTTATCTAAACATTTTGAATTTATTTCACCATATTACGACGAATGTTTAAAAACATCAAATGAAGACATTAGTAATTTTTTGACAAAATACTTAATGGAAATTAATAGTATAACTGATATAAATTTATTTTTACAAAAATTAGGTGATTTAAGACAATCACAAATGGAAAACTATATACTTTTTAGTTCTAATATAATGGGTGATTTTCATTACGAAGATCAATATATGTTATATTTATTGCCACAAGAAGTATTTTTAGATTCTTTTACAATTACCAAATTGCTTTTAGAATTAAGTTTTTCTGAAAAAATAATTGAGAATGTTATTTTATTAAATGATAATTTAGAAAAAATTTCTAAATCATATAACACTATTGAAGAAATTATAAATGATACGGAAAGAATGACTGTATCAAGTTTTAAAAATATAACAAATATTCAAATTACTGAATTTTTAAATACATTTGCTACAAATGTTAATGGTAATATTAAAAATATTGAAAAATTAAATATAATAGGATTAGAATATTTTACAAATATGAATAAAATTTTAATAAATACTGATATAGAAACTTTAAAAAGTTATTTAATATTAAATATTTTCATACAATTTCCATTTATATCAAATCAATTTGGAAATAAGAATTATTGTTTGGAATTAACAATAAATGAATTTTCAGACTATTTTTCACATAAATTTATTATTGAAACATTTCCACCCCGTGATAAAATTTTTGCTGAAGAACTTGTTGATACAATTTATAAACATATGGGAATTCGTTTAAAAGATGTTAGATGGTTAGATGAACAAACTAGAGAAGAAGCAATAAATAAATGGGCTTATATTCAAAAAAATATAGCATATGTAAATAAATGGTTAAATTATAGTGATATAAAATTAACAAATGATTTCTTTGAAAATTTTATTCATATTAATAAATTTCAAAATTCTTTGATGATATCAAAAATTGAAGAAACAATTGATAGAAATGAAATGAACAATGATATGATATTAAATGCTGCATATAATCCTACTCAAAATTCAATAAATTTATATTCGGGTCTTATGAGAAAGCCTATATTTTCACCAAATCTCCCCTTTATTTTAAATTTAGCTGCTTATGGTTCAGTAATTGGGCATGAAATTACACATGGATTTGATAATAATGGTAGAATGTTTGGTAAAAATGGTTCTTATAATAATTGGTGGACTAATAAATCAGAAACTGAATTTACTGAACATACTCAATGTTTAGTAGATCAATATAATGAATATACATTTTGTGAAATGTTTCCAAATGATAAAAATTGTGATATCAAAATGAACGTAAATGGCGAACATACACTTGGAGAAAACATAGCAGATTTAGGAGGAGTTAATTTAGCATTTAATTCATATAAAGAATATGAAACAAAATATGTCCAAAAAGAAGATATTTTACCTGGATATTCTAATGATAAATTATTTTTCATTTATTTTGCTCAAGTTTGGTGTGAAAAACAGACAATAAATTATGCTATTCAATCAAATAGTTTTAAAAATGAACATTCGCCTAATAAATTTAGAGTTAATGGTGTAGTATCTAATATGCCGGAATTTGCTAATGCGTTTCAATGTTCTAATACATCTAAAATGGGCAAATCTTTAACTAATGAAAGATGTGAAGTTTGGTAAATATTTATAATATTCTCGTTGATATTGAACAATCTAACGATTGAATTTTGCCCAATAATTCCTTGTCCATATTTGAATCTAATTCAACAATTGTTACACCAATCTCTTTCTGTGTTGATAAAACTTGATTACTTATATTTATATCTTTTAAAATATCGTTTATTAATTGTAAAGAACCTGGTTCATTTTTATGAATATTAATAAATCTAGTTCGTCCCGATACTGGTAAATCAATTTCTGGAAAATTAACTGAACCTAATGATGTACCACATTCAATATAATTAATTATTTTATTTGCTACATCTGTTCCAATGCCTATTTGAGCTTCTTCAGTTGATCCTCCCATATGAGGAGTTAATACAGTATTAGGACAATTTTGTAAACAATTTATATAACTATTTGTATTTTTTTTCGGTTCTTCTGGATAAACATCAAAAGCGGCTCCGGCTAAATGTCCATCTTTTAATGCTTTAGACACAACTTCTATATCAATAACCTTACCACGAGAAGCATTAATTAAATATGATCCTTTTTTCATCATCATTATATTATCCTTATTAATCATATTTTTTGTATAATTCGTTAAAGGGACGTGAAATGTTACAAAATCAGATTTTTTAAGTAATTTATTAAATGATTCCATTCTTTTAGAATTATTATATCTCAATTTAGGTATAATATCATAAAATATTACATTCATACCCATATTACTAGCTAATTGAGATAATTGAGTTCCAATTGAACCATAACCAACAATACCTAAAGTTTTTTCCCTTAATTCATAACAATTTTTTGAAGTTTTATTCCAAATACCATTATGCATTTCATTATTTTTATCTCCAACTTTTCTTGATAACATAATCATGTAACCAATAACTAATTCAGCTACACTTCTAGTATTTTCAAATGGGGAATTAAATACTGGAATTCCAAGTCTATTAGCACAATCTAAATCTGTTTGATCAGTTCCTATACAAAAATGACCGATTGCTATCAAATTTTTACCATTTTCTAAAATATCCTTTGTTAAACTAGTTTTACTTCTAATACCAATTACATTTATATCCTTTATTTTTTCTTTTAATTCATCATGTGTTAGTTGATTTATTTCTTCTACGTCATATCCTTTATTTCGTAAAATATTAGCAGCTACACTTGAAATTTTATTTAATAGTAAAATTTTTTTTTTATGTTGATTTAACATTTTTAGATTAAGTTATAAACTTACTTATTATTTTTATTTTTATATATAAATCGTTAATTTTATAATTACATATAGGATAAATACAAAAATTAAAATAAAAATTGATATATTATATTAAAAGTAATCAAAAATGGCAGAAAAATTTTACTATCCTAGTGCTCCGCTACAAGAAATGTCAGTGGTAGAACAAAATCAAAGTGATAGTCTTTATCCAAATTTAAATCAACCTGGTTTAGTTTATGATAAAAATATTATTGAATTAGAACAAAGTATTTCAAATATTTTTAAAAAATATAAAATACAAAAAAATGATAAAACATCTTATAAAAATATGATGATTGAAATTGATACAATAACAAGACAATTTAATTCTCATCATAATTTGAATGAAAAAAATGAAATGAAAGACGAAAATCAACAACCACAAAATACTACTTATCATGATTTAAATTTTGAAAAATTTGAACAAAATTTTAAATTATGTCAATATTATTATTCAAAAGGACAACAAGATTTATTTACACACGTAAATATAATTAAAGCAAGAAAAAATGAATTAAAAAATATGAGACAAATACCAGGTCATTTACAACGTCAAGTATATGATGAGATGAAAATGTGCGAATCTTTACATTTAAAACATAAAAATGAATTTGAACATAAATACGGAAAATTCAAAAAATTTAAACAAAAATTAAAAGAAAAAAAGAAACAAGAAAATTTAAGAATTGGTAAATATAAAAATTTTATGAATAAAAGTTTCTAATTTAAAATATAAAAAAAAATCTTTTATAATTAATATAATAAAACAAATGGCTATTCAATCTATATCAGTAAACCATAATGGTAAAAACTATAAAGTTTATAAAGGACAACAAGGAGGTATGTATATTGTTCGTAAAAATAAAAAAGTTTATTTACAAAATGGGGCTGGATTTTTAGGAAATCTAAAATCTAAAGCAGTAAAAGGATTTGCACAAGCAAAATCTATGGCATCATCCGCAGCAAAAACTGTAGGAGATGTAGCAAGTGGTGTAGGAAGTGTTGCAAAAGGAACATTAAATGTGCTCGGAACTGCGGCACAAACATTAAATCCATTAAATTTAATTGGAGGTTCTATGTATCTCCAAATGAGTGAACAAATAGGAGGACAAGGTATTTCTATTAGAATTAATGGAAAATACAGAAAAGTATTTACAACCAAAACAGGCAAATTCTATTACAAACAAAATAATAAAAAAGTATACATTAAAGAAAGCGGAGGTGGATTCTTTAGAGCTCTCGCGGCAAAAGCATTACCTTTTGCAAAAAGTTTAGGAACTCAAGTAATTCAACAAGCTATGGCAGCACCAGTAGCAGCACCAGTACCAGTAGTATATGCAGCACCAGCAGTAGCACCAGCAGTAGCACCACCAGTACCAGTAGTATATGCAGCACCACCACCAGCAGTAGCACCACCAGTATATGCACCACCAGCAGTAGCACCAGTCGCAGTACAAGCAGGAGGAGCTAGAACAGTTGGCCCAGCATATGTTCTTATGCAAAAAGGTGGAAATGGTTTGAAAGTAAGAAATGGAAGAAAAAATGTTAATATTTTTGTAACAAAAGGAGGAAAATTTTATTATAAACAAAATGGTAAAAAAATCACTATTCAAAAAGGAAGTAGTATGTTTAGTAAAATGGCTGCAGCAGCAAAAAAAGCAGCAGCAATGGCTTCAAAAGTAGCAGCAGCAAATCCAGTATTAGCAGCAGCAGCTAAACAAGCAATTCAACAACAAGCAATGCAAACAGTAGCAGCTAATCCAGCACTTGCAGCAGCAGCTCAACAAGCAATGCAAACAGTAGCAGCTAATCCAGCACTTGCAGCAGCAGCTCAACAAGTTGCCCAGGCAGCAGTACCACAAGTAATAGCACAACAACCAATAGTGGCAATGCAACAACCAGTACCAGTAATGGCACAACAACCAATAGTGACAATGCCACAACCAGTAATGGTACCACAACCAGCACCAGTAGTAATGGTACCACAAGCAGCTGGTTCCTGTAAAAGAAAAAATTGTCCTTGTGGAAAAAATTGTAAATGTGGAAAAAATTGTAAATGTGGAAAAAATTGTAAATGTATAAAAAGAGGCGGTTCCTGTAAAAGAAAAAATTGTCCATGTGGAAAAAATTGTAAATGTGGAAAAAATTGTAAATGTTAAATAATTAAATTATTACATAAATTTTTAGATTATTTTTAATTTTAATTACTAAAATTAAAAATAAATTAATAAAATAAATAAATATTTACCATACAACATGGTATGAATAAAGCGGATGATAGATATTTCTATGACCTCGTGAATATAGAATACAATAACCAATTCCCGCAAGTACAACAATTGTACCTAATATACCTAAACAAATAATACTAAGTATTTCCATTTTAATATTTTAATATTTTAATATATTTAATATATATTACTAAATCTTTATATAAAGATTTAGTATTAATAATAATTATCATAAACCATGTATAAAATACTATTATTTCTTTTCACATTTATTATATCTAATTCTAATTCTGAAATACAAATAAATAAAATAAATAAATTAAATAATTGGGAAAATTGTGGAACTCCATCTGATCATATTCATAACTTAGATATTTCTTATACACCAGAAATAATATCAAAAGGTGATACTATCAATTTAAAAATTAGCGGAAATTTGGATGAAGATGTTACAAGTGGTGAAATTAACTATAAAGTTTTAATTGGAAGATTTCCAGTATATCAAGGAACAATTCAAATTTGTTCTGAATTAAAATGTCCTCTATTAAAAGGACCCTTAACTATTACTACATCTAAAAAAGTACCAGATCAAATTATTCCTGGAAAATATGAAATTCAAGTAAAGGGAACAGAACAAAATAGTCAAGAAATTTTTTGTGCAGTAGTCCATATCCAAGTAAAATAATTTCAAAAATATTTACTAATTAATTGTTTTTTATCATGATATGTAGCAATAAAAGATTTAGTTAAATCTTCTTTTTTAAATTTCTTACTTTTTATTTTAATTATAAAAATATTAAAATAAATTGTTATAATAATTGGAAAACTTAAACAATGAAATACATTATGCGAGGATAAGTATCCAAAACATATTATTGATGTAATCGTTATCATTATTCTAGATAAATTTATCTTCGTTACAAAATTCATTATTGTAGTTGATAATAAGATAAAAACTAAAGCATATTTATTAACAGAAACACTTGAAATTAAGGCAAATAGTGAAGATATTATTAAAACATCCCATTCAATAATACAATCTATTATATATATTTGGACTATTTTTGTTATAAATTTAGAAATATCTCTAATACAATCTTTACCAATTTTATTAAATAATATTAATGGTAACAATTCTGTAATAAAACTAGAAAATATATATCCTACATCGGTAATATAAAAAATAATTGGCGATAATATTGTAAATACAATATAACAATTTCCATATGATTTATATTTTCGGATAAATATGGTAGATATTATAGGAGATAAAAATCCATATCTATAAATAATACCAAAAGAACAAAGACATAAGGCTCGCCTAAATGCATTTCGTAGTTTTGACAAAATTATTTTCAAATATTTTCCCAAAACAGTTTCCTGTGTATTTTCGGCATATATTTTTATAAATGAATATAATGCATAAGGTTCAAATAAATCATCCCATTCGCGATTTTGTAATAACCCAATTATATAATTCTTTCTTTTATTCCGTTTTGTAATAGATTCTTTATCATAAATATTGTTTTTATTACTATTTTTTGATTTAATTCCAAAATATCGCTTTAATAATTTAGTACTAACTAAATAACCACTACTTTCCAAATAATTTAAATAAGAAACTAACAAAAATGTATTTATAAAATTAAAAAAAATTGTTTTATTTTTTAACGTAAATGATAAATATGGTCTAATTTCTAAAAAATCTATTTTAGGATTAATATTCAAATTATTTACTGATATTAAATTGATAATTTTAGCAATATATTTACATATTAAATCCTGAAATAATATTTCTAGATGTAAATCTAAAAAATCCTTAATAATTTTGAATTCATCTGTTTTCATCATATAATTTACAATTTCTGGAAAAATAAATATTAAATATATTACATTTATTATAACTGGATACAAAAACCATAAAACTATATTAAATGTATAACAAAAACATATAATTATCATATAATAAATTATACGATAACTGAATGTATCATCATAAAAAGGATTTTTCCTAGATATTTGAAAATATCTAAATATAAATCCACATGAAAATAAAATCCCATCAACTTTTAACATATTTATTACACATAAATGTGTAAAAATTTCGTGATATTCATAATACAAAAAATAGATATAAATAAATACAAATAATTCTATTCCAATATATAATAGTCTATAATTCATAATTATAGTTATATAAAAATACTTTTATTAACTATAATTAATTATTTTTAATATAAATCTGAAAATTAACTAACAAATTTACCTAATCTAACAAATATATCTAAAAGAAATAAAATAAAAATTCCAGTTGCAACATATATTGCTATATCTAATAATTGATCTTCTCGTTTTTTATTTATATATTTTTGAGCATTTCCTTGACCACCAAAATGCTTCTCTAAATATAATCTACATTTTGGACATTGAGCTAAATGTTCAATTAAATGACCACAATCACTATCAGTGTTTGTTTCATTACCAAAACCTTCTATAACTTTATCCTCTTCAAAATCTTCTTCATATAAATTTTCTAAATCTTCATAATTTTCTAATTTATCACTATATTCAGAAACAAAATTTTCAACTTCTTTATCAATACTTTCTGGTGAATATTTCTCATTATTATTTAACATACTCTTATATATAAAAGGTTGTTGTGTTGTTACAACAAAATCATCACCATAAACTTCCTTAATACTAGCAAACGGCATTATTAAATTTAATGGAGATATTATTTTTAGAAATCAAAATTAAATCTATTAAATATAGGACTTGATTTATATAAAATTTAAAAATTCCTCTTTCTCTTTCTACTTTTATGTTCATTTCTTCTCTTTTTGCGATTATATCTAACCATTTTTTTGATTAAATTGTAATTGTCTATTTTATCTTGCCTTTCCTTATCTGACAATTCATATGTAAGAATTTTATTTGTATCAGCAAATCGAACTTTCTTTGTAGTAATTTTTTTTATAAAATGCTTATTTGTTGTTGTATGAAGTTCATACAATTTATATTCCATTTTGCAATATTTGCAATATTTCATATTAATTGAACTAATATCCAAATATATCAATTTTATATTTTATTTACAAAATAATACAACATCTATTATCCATATCATCAGAAGATAATTCTAATTCATTTCTTTCTTGAATATTTTCCGGAATATTTTTCGCAACCAATTCAAATATATGCTCAGTATTTATAGAAGTTTTAGCAGAAATCTCACAAAAAAAGATACCATTATCTTCCGCAAATTTTTTACCCTCTTTTCTAGTAACTTTTCTTTTATGTTCTAAATCACATTTATTACCTACCAAAATAATAACTGGGACAATTGTATTATAACTTTTCAATTCCCTTAAATAAGTTTTTGCAATCTCAAAACTGTCTTTGGAAGTTATATCATATACTAAAAAAGCAGAAGTAGCATTTCTGTAATATAATGGCGTTATACTCCTATATCTTTCTTGACCAGCAGTATCCCAAATTTCAAATTTTACTATACGGTTACCATATTTTCTAGCATAAGAATTAAATGCTGCTCCAATAGTTGATTCCGAATAATTATCAAATGTTCCCTTTGTCATTCGTCTGACAATACTTGTTTTACCTACATTTGCTTCACCTAATAAAACTAATGTTGTTTTTAAATTTAGAATTTCTAAACTTGGATTCGTTTCCATAATTTATAATTTTTATTGATATAATATTTTTACATGTAATGATTTACTTTATGATAATCAATTTTAATATTTTTTTATATATTTTATAAAATTGATTTTTATTAAAATATATAAAATTAAAGTCTTAAGTAGTATTATTACTATAATAAGAAATAGTATGGGAATTAAAAATCTTAATACATTGTTAAAAAAACATGTTAAAAACGGAATCCAAATTGAAAGTTTGGAAAATTTTTCAAATCAAATTATTGCTATAGATACTAGTAACTATTTATACAAATTTAAATACGATAATGGAAACTTTCTTCGGAAGTTTATTGATCAAGTTATGATGTTTTGGAAATTCAAAATCACACCTATATACATTCTAGATGGATCTCCACCAAAACAAAAAAATGAGACATTAAAAAAAAGAAAAAATATCAGAAATAAAAATAAAAATGATATCACTACATTAGAAACTCAAATTATAGAACAAGATAAACTATATGATAAAACAAAAAAAGAACTATCTATGAATAAACTTTTTGCGGCAGATAAGGAAAAAGAAACTGAATTGTCAAATACTTTAACTGAATTAGAAGAAACTATCAAAACTAAAAAAATAAAATTAAAGAAAAAAATTAAAAATGTTATATCCATTTCACCGAATGATATAAATAATTGTAAAAATTTATTTAATTTACTCGGAGTAAAATATATTGTTGCGGATTCAGAAGCTGATATTTTATGTGCTGAATTGCAAATAAATAATATCGTAGATGCATGTATGTCCGAAGATATGGATTTCTTAACTCATGGTTGTACCAAATTGTTAAAAAATTATAATTATAGAGACAATACAGTCAAAGTATATACATTACCAATTATTTTAGAAGAACTTAATTTATCTTACGATAAATTTGTTGATGTTTGTATCCTATGTGGATGTGATTATACTACGAAAATTCACGGAATTGGTCCAATTAGTGCTCTGAAATATATTAATAAATATGGTTCTATTGAAAATATTATACAAGAAATTGATAATACTTTATTAAAATTAACAGTTGATCCTAATTTCGATTATCTAAATTCTAGAGATCTTTTTAAAATTAAGAAAAAATCTCCTCTGGAAAGAGAAGATGTTATGATTGGACATATCAACTATAATAACTTGATTAGTTTCCTTCACGAATGTAAAATTAAGTATTCTATGCAAAAAATTAAAACCTATAGAAATCAACTATATCAATAATTTTTTAAAGTTTCATATATTGGAAAGAATATAGAACATACGCTGAACCACCATGTAGTACGATAACCAGCACCACGAAATAACGATTTAAATCCATTTTCTTGCAATAACTCTATCATCGAATTTGTTATATTTTGATTCGGATTTTTACTGGTCATTATCCTAGTCTTGATAACATCACACGGTGTTGTCAGAAAGCCAGCCCAGCCACCTGAAAGTCCTCCCATTAAAGTAAATTCTGTCGTAGTCATTTTCCTATTTTCATGTTCTCTTTGAGATTTTTGATATTTTATAAAATCATAACTAGAAAAAAGACTAACCATAAATGGAACGTCACGCATCACTGTTGACGCTGTACCTCGGTACAAACTTAGGAAATTCTTTTTCATAAAGACTTCTTTTAATACTTGACGTGTATTATCATATTGCCCTGTTTGAATCTTCTGCGTAATCAGTTCCTTTGGTATTTTAACAACCGATGAAGATAAATCGCCTAAAACTGCACAAGTTGCACTGTTAATAATTAAAGGTAGATATCCAGAAAGATGTTCCTTTGAATATTCATATGTTCCTAATCTAATCGCTCCTTGAGGGAAGGATATTAAAACTGAAGGAAAAAATCCCCGTGAAGAAAATCTGTAAAAATTTTTAAAGTTACTTAATCTAAATTTGTTTTTACTCGATGATTGTATATGAACCCGCATCGTGTCCAATGGATGTGTCAAAGCAAAAGAAGTTGATAATGCTGTCCCTCCTGCAAAAAATATTTTATTTAAATTCAAAGATTTTTTTTCGTCATTCATTATTATATATTATTACCTTTTAACATATAATAATAAAGTTTAATATTTTTAAATTATTTACTTATATTATTTTTTACCGCTTTGGCTCCTGTGTAAACACCTAAAGCAGATGCGGTTAGAAATAACCAATTCATATCTAAGTTCCGAGGATGCCAAAATTGTTTGTTAGTAAAAGGTTCTACCATTAAATTTAATAAATTCTTCGGAACAAATACATCTTCTCCTTCATCATCCTTTCTTATCCAAACATTTCCCATTTTTGGGGAAAATTGAACGTATAATGCAAAAAGCCCAGTTGAGACTCCTGCTACTGCTGCTGCTTCCGTTAATGTTATCATTTCTTCTTTCTGTTCTTCTTTATTATTCATATACTATATAATAATTCTTATATTATATTTATACTAAAATAAAATAAATTATAATACAATATTCTTATCTTTTAAATTTTGTTCAAATTTTTGTTTCAAATCAGTTGCAACTTTTATATAATCTTCTTTATCTTCCCATGAATCCATTGGATTCATTAAATTTTCATCAATGCCATCTATTTTATTTGGAATTGATAAATTAAATAGATTATTATTTGTATATCCATTATTATCAATAGTTTCATCTAAAATCGCAGAAATACATTTTCGACTAATACTTAATTTAACGCGTTCTCCAATACTGTATTTTCCTTTTACCCATCCAGTGTTAACTAAGTATACATTAGCATTATGCTTTTCCATTTTTTCTTTTAATAATTCAGCATATCTAATCGGAGGCAAAGTTAAAAATGCCTCGCCGTATCCTGCACTAAACGTTGCTATTGGTTCTTTAATGCCAATCTCCGTTCCTGCAACTTTAGATGTATATCCGGACAGAAAATGATACATAGCCTGTTCCTTGGTTAATTTTGAAACAATTGGTAATACACCAAGAGCATCACAAGTCAAAAATACAATACTTTTAGGGTGAGTCCCGGTCATAGTAGGTTCAATGTTATCAATATGATCAATAGGATAAGACACACGTCCATTTTGAGTAATAGAAATATCATCGTAATCTGGTTCATTCGAACCTTCTTTAAAAGAGATATTTTCCAATAAAGCATTTGGTCTAATTGCTCTGAAAATATCAGGTTCATTTTCCTCGGTTAATTTAATTGTCTTCGCATAGCATCCTCCCTCGAGATTGAAGATTCCATCGTCTGACCAACCATGTTCATCATCACCGATTAATAGTCGGTCAGGGTCGGCGGAAAGCGTTGTATTATGTGTAACAATGAAATTACCAAGTAAATATTTATGATTTCCATCTAATTCAAATCCATAATATTTATCTCTACCAATGGATTTTACTGATATTTGAGAACATAAAGCATCTTTGATTTGTGTTCTAACTTCAGCTTCTTTTCTTATACATAATACAGGAATTTCTTCTAATCCATTACCAGATATATGCATTCTATTATATTCACCTTCTCTTTTTTCCCCTTTGTACATACAACTTTTTTTACATTTTTTAGAGTAACAAGCAAATCCTAAACTTCTACATAAATATACAATATCTTCACTTAATTTACTATTTTTTTGGGTAATTTCATAACATTTTCCTTTTTTGTCATAATAACCATCACTATCAATTAATCCTGCTAATAATTTTAATCGATTTTCTCTTGAATTACATTTGTAAATATGTGGAATATGTTTATTTCCTAATATATTGTATTTTCTTAAAGAATTTTTAAATTCACATTTTCGAAATGAATAATGTAAGCTATGTCTAGTAGTAGCAGAATCTTTACCTTGATGTACATAACCACCTAATTGTTTGATATATTTTTGAAAATATTCAACAACTACTTCTTCTTGTGTTGTAATTTGAGCTTGAGCAGAAGTACCATCGCCTAACCAATACCCTAAAGCATATGGTTCTAAATCAACTTCTTTTTCTGGAAATTCAACACCAACTTTATAACCAACGAAATTTTTTAAATATCCTTTTGAAACTTTTAAATAATCTTTGACCGTTATTGTAAAATATTTAGATAATTTTTTCTTTTCTTCTAATAATTTTTCTAATTCTTCATAAACTGTTTCTTTATTTTGATTTTTATATGACATTGTTAATGTATTTGTTTTGTATGTGTTTGTATTAAACCATTGAAGCATATAAGATGAACGATCTTTTCTATCTCTGATATATGGAGTTCTATTATGTTTTAAACATAAAATATGTTCACTATTAGCAGTATAGATATCCCCCTTAATATTTGATATTTCATACATTTCATCTTCACCTCTTCCCAATCCTAATACTTTTCTTGGTTTTGAATCAATTCCCATCAATAATTCTTCTTCTTTAATATCCTGAACCATTTTAATTGTTCCATCATACATTAGTATCGGTGTATTTTTCCCGTTACATTTACCAGTGCCCGAGAGCCCGAAAAATAACGCCGTATCTCCGTTAAAACCTTTATTAGCACTGCAATGCATAGTAAGTATACCTTTTTGCGGAAGCCAATAATGCATCAACGAAAAAATACCTTTCTTCATTTCGCCAGTGTAAGCTGTTCCACCAATAATACCGAGAGATTCACTCACATTTAACATAACAAAGTTTTCAGAATTCATTTTATCCTCTTTGTATTTTTTATCAACTATACTACATGCGTTAATCAACGTAAAATCTGGTTCAAAATTTATTAATTCATCTTTTTGAGGTTCAATAAACATATTCTTTACAAAATGATGTTGCCAGCAATTTTCTGTAAAAAATCTTACTTTTTTTCTAGTTTTATTATCTGCACCACAAAATCCATCATAAATATAAATATTATCTAATGTTTCATAATGTTTTTCTACATCTTTTAAAAGGGTATTAAATTTTGTATTTGAAATCGGATGGTTAATATTTCCCCACCACACCTTATCACGTGTTTCAGCATCATCTATAATATACTTATCATTGGGACTTCTGCCCGTGAATTTTCCAGTAAGAACACAATAAGTTCCATTGTTTGTAAATCTACCAAATTTAGAGTTAATTTCTAATTCTCTAATTTTGGAATACGTAAGATTTCTTAAAATATTACGTTGATTTACAAATTTATTATAAAATCTGGTGGCTAATGACGACATAATTGTGTATATATATTTTAAATAAATATAATAAATATATGTATTTTATCTTTACTTCTTTTTTAAGTGTATTTTATTAAAAAAGCATACTTAAATGCTTCATCTTTCATATACTGATATCTACCACTTGCTCCACCATGACCTGCATTTAAATCAATTTTCATCATTATGTCTCTATCATCTTTTTTGAATGATGATACAACTTTTCTCATTTTTGCACAATATTTTACCGGCTCCCAAAAAGCAACCCGAGTATCGTTAATACCGGTAGTTATTAAAATATTAGGATATTTTTGGTCTTTAATATTATCGATAGGGGAATATGATAACATGTATTTATATACGGTCTTAGATTTTTCAGGATTTCCCCATTCTAAATATTCACCAGTTGTTAATGGTAATGACGAATCTAACATAGTTGTTAAACAATCTACAAAAGGAACATCTAGAATAGCACTTTTATATAAAGAAGGTTTTTTATTTACAACATTTCCAATAAGTAATCCACCAGCACTTCCACCAGAAATTGATAATCCATCAGCAGAAACATAATTATTTTTAATCAAAAATTGACTACATTTTATAAAATCATTGAAAGTATTTTTCTTTTTCATCAATTTACCGGATTCATACCAATTTTTTCCTAAATAACTACTTCCTCTGACATGTGCAATGGCATACACATAACCTCTATCAAGTAAACTAATAATATATTTATCATAATCTACATCTACATCATAACCATATGAACCATAAGCATATAGATGTCCTTTATTTGTACCATCTTTTTTAAATTCACTTTTTTTATATACAATTGACATATATAACCAAATTTTTTCATCAACTAATAATCGTTTGCTTTCATATAATTTTGAGTTATAATTTTTATAACTAATTTTTCTAAGTACTTTTTCATCAGTGGTATTCATATTGTATTCATAAAACCTTTTAGGAGAGATTAAAGACGAATATGAATATCTTAATTTATTTGATTCAAAATCTAAATTTCCTTCTACAACAATATTATAAACATTTTCGTATTTTATGACTTTAATACTTTTATTACTTAAAGTAATAACTTTTATTATGTATTGACCGTTTACTTTACAATCAAGTACTAAATAATCTTTAAATATTGACATTTCAGTAATATATGTATTTTTATTATATGGGATAAAATCAACCCATTTACTTTTTTTTGTTTGATTTACTTTAGTTTTTGTAATTTTAAAATTAGTAGATTTATCTTTATTGGTAAGCATATAAAAATATCCGTCATTATGTTCAACTGAATACATATGATTTTTTACTCTTTTTTGTATTAATTTAATTTTATCATCATCATCAATATAATAGTATTCAGATGTTGTAGTTGAAACGATTGAGATTAATATATATTTTTCATCATTGGTTTCATTAAGATCAACTGTATATAAGACATCAGATTCTTCATAAATTAGAACATCATTTTTTTCATCAGTTCCAATAGTATGTTTCCAAATACTTGATGGTCTTTTAGAATCATCCGCAGTTACATAATAAAATTCATTCAAATTTTTCCATACAAAATCTGCTTCAATTTCTTTTTTCAATTCTCTTTGAATTTTACCAGTTTCAATATTTTTAAGATATAATTCATATTTTTCATTACCATCCGTATCAACGCAGTATAATAAACTTTTATTGTCATGAGATATTTCATAATGTCCTAATTCAAAAAATTCTTTATTTTTTGATAATTTCATACAATCAAGAAAGAGTTCTGGTTTACTTTTTAATGTTTTTTTTCTATAATATTTTTTATAATCTTCACCTTTTTTAATATTACTATAATAAAAAAATCCTTTGTAATAACTTGGTATTGATGTATAATCTTCTTTGGTTCGTGATTTAAATTCATTAAATAATTGTTTCTGTAACGTTTTTGTTCCTTTCATAAGATTATCACTAAATTCATTTTCTTTTTTTAAATGTTTAATTACTTTACGCCGTTTGTTTTTTTCTTGTATCCAATAATAATTATCCTCTCTATTATGATTATGTTTAGTTAATATTGTCTTTTCCTCCTCCAAAATTGGATAATCCAAACTCATTAAAATATATATATATAATTACTATTTAAAGTTTAACTGTGTAAAAAAAAAATAAAAATTAAATTTTAATATATCAAATGAGAATTTTAGTAAGTATACTCACATCATATGATATAGAATTATTAAAAAGGGCTATAGAATCTGTAAAAAATCAATATAAAATAAATATAGAATATGATACTAAAATAATTGTCAATACTTTAAAAAAGGGATACTATGAACAAGTCAAAGAATTATATGAAAATGAGTATGAAGTAATTGAAACTGAAAGTAATGGTAGTCCGGGAAAAGGACATAATAGTATTTTAAATTTATTTGAAAAATATACTCAGTATTCACATTTAATTACAATCGATGGCGATGATTTATTTTATCCATGTGCCTTTCAACAATTGGTTAAGGCAATTGACTCAAATGTTGATATATTACATTTAATGATTAACGATTATGTATCATTTATAAAAAAAGAAATTAGACATGTTAATTTAAAAGGAAAATTTCGGTTATATTCTAGTTTTGATGACGAACAAAATTGGTGGAATTCAATAAAAGTAAAAAATCCATTGAAAAATGCAATTCATATATGTAAAACTCCTGCTAGGATTATATTTTGTAGTCGTAAAATATTTGATACAAATATTAAAATCACATATGATGAAGAGTGTACTTTATATGATGACTATATTGCTTTCTTATCATTATGTGAAAATTATTTTGAGAACAAATTAAATGTTGTAGCAACGTCAAATAGTTATATTTATTGTTATAATGCAGTAAATCCTGAAAGTGCAAGTAGAAGATTTAAAAAAGAGAAGGAGGAAAGCATTATTTTCAAAGAAAAAGCAAAAAAATATAGTAAAACATTAGAATCTTTTGGAACTGAAGATAATTGGAATTTAAAAAAATTAAAATTTCAAAAATTTGGAAAACCAGATAATTTTAATTTACAAAAGAAGAAAATTTTTTGTAATAAACATGTAATAGATTTTGAAATCGAATTTAAAAATAAAAAAGCAGATAAATTTTATGATGAGAAGAATTATGAACAAGCATTGATATATTATTCTATTTTGTTAAATTCAGGTATAACAAGACATCAAAATTATTTTAACCTTGGTGTTATCTGGTATCATAAAAAAAATTATGAGAATGCTGTTGGATATTTTCTTAAAGCTGTATCAATTACTCCTACATTTGATGCATATAAAAATTTAGTTGTGATATACAAAGATCTTAAGAGCAAAAAAAAGCAAATAGAATATTTACAAAAGGCACTAAACATAAAAGATGATATGTATTTACGAATGCATCTATTCAATCTATTACCATTGAAAGAAATTAAAACAAATAATGTAACTTTGTTATCTAAAAATGTTAAAACAACCACACATATAAAACCAATATTATGTTATTATACAGGATATTCTGACCCATTCAATGGTAAAAATTATCAAGAAAGAAACGTATATGGAAGTGAAATTTCTGCTATAAAATTATGTGAGCAATTTACTAAATATTATACAGTTTTTATTTTTTGTGTGTGTAAAGAAGAGATTATTCATAATGGTGTTCGTTATCAACATATATCGAAATACACTCAATTTCAAAATTTATATCCAATTGATATTTTAATTGTGTCACGTTTTATTCATTTTTTTTTAGAATTTCGGTGTTTAGCAAAAAAGGTATATTACTTATTGCATGATGCGAGAGTTCATAATTATTGGAAAGATAAGAGTTTAATTGATTGTGGTTCGCCAATGTTTCATAATCTTATTGGTAATTTTAATAAAATTGTCTGTGTATCAGATTGGCATAAGCATTATTTTTGTAATTTTGTAAAAGTTCCAACTAATTATGTTCAAATTATACCTAATGGTTTTGAATCAAAAAATTTTAATGTAGATTTTAGTAAAAAGATTAAAAATAGATTTATTTATTGTTCTGATCCGGATAGAGGATTAATAATTTTATTAAAAATGTTTCCAAAAATATTAGAAATGTTTCCAGACGCAACATTGGATATTTATTTCCATAAAATAAAAAATCCCACAATATTAGATTTAATAAATAATGCTGGAGAACATATTAAATTTAAAGGGAAATTGAAACAATCAGATTTAGCAAAAGAATTATGTAAAAGTGATGTATGGTTTTATCCAAATCTTTATTCTCATGAAACATTTTGTTTATGTGCGTTAGAAGCAATGGCTGGAGGAAATTTAGTAATTGCAAGAAAATATTCTGGATTAGTTCAAACCATTGGAGATAGTGGAATACTGATAGATGAACATACACCGGAAAAATTTGAAGTAGAGTCTTTAAAAATAATAAAAAAAGTTCTCAATAATCTTAATACTAAAAGAAATTTTCAAAAATTGGCAATAAAGAGAGCAAATATTTATAAATGGGAAACAATAAGTAAAATGTGGTATTCATTATTTAATCAATAATAAAATTTGATTTTTTCTCAATTAGAAATAAAGAAATATTTAAAATTTAAATAGTATAGATGTATCATGATAATACAACAGAACATTTTTTAAAGATTGGGCTTCAATCAAGCCTTAAAAATACTGGAATATATCGTAAAATGGTTGATAAGATACAACATATTGATACATATAATTTAAAAAGTGGCAATTATGAATGGAAATTCAAATGTTATAATAGAAGACGGTTTGAAAAAATAAGGAATTTTTTCCAAATCGATTTAAATTCTTATATTCAAAGTTTATGTAATGAAAATATGATTATTGGTAAAACATATCCTAAAAGTGGAGCTAAATTTTGGAAGACATCAGATAATAAATATATAGTTAAAACAATTACAAAAAAAGAATGTAAATTTTTTAGAAGTATTTTAAAAAGATATAGTAATCATATTCAAGATAATACATATTTAGTCAAAATATTTGGAATGTATAGAATAACTTTATCTAATTTTGATAGTAGATTCATTATAATGAATAATATATTTGAATATAAAATGAATATTGAAAATATTTTTGATCTTAAAGGAACAACAGAAGAAAGATATGCAGATGAAAAAAGTATTGAATTAAAAGATATAAATTTTATAAAAAGAAATAATAGTTTTATACTTTCAACTAATGATCATACTCAGTTTATAAATACAATAATGGATGATACTAACTTTTTAAATAACATGAATATAATGGATTATTCATTAATAGTATCTATTAATGAATATGATTCAATATATGATGTTCCAAAAATATTTTTTGATGTAAATAATATAAAAATATGTGTTGTAGAAAAAAAAGTTAGAGTTTATATTTTTGGTATTGTAGATATTCTTCAAGAATGGACATTATGGAAACGATGTTGTAAAATTTGGAAAAAATTTTACTATTGTATATTAATATGCGATAAAACGATTGAAATTGATTCAGAAGAACCAACAATTTATCGAAAACGATTTATAGAATTTATAAAAAAAAATACTAAAATAAATGAAATGGAAAATAATATACATCCATTATTAGTTCCAGTAATGTCACCAATTAGATAATAATATTTAAATATTCAACCTTTCAAACCCTATTACTGTATCATGAGTTAATGGGCAATCATATGTAGCCATTCTATTTTGTTCTCTATTACTATTCCTTTTTTTATAACATTTGATACAATCAATATGATAATTTGGAAGAGAATACTTATCGGTATTATTATAATATGAGAGTAATGAAACAATAGGACCAATACCCATATACGAACCACAATGTAAACAATAATATGAATTTTGATTAATTCTTTTGCATAAATGAAACCAAGACGAATATATATTTGGATTTTTAATTATTCTTGGAAAATGTATTTCAACATATTCTTTAAATATATTATCTTGATTTTGTATTTTCTGTGATAATTTTGGATTTATTTTTTCTAATTTTATTATTTCAGGTAAATGAAGAAATTGTAAGAAAATGGAAAAGGTATTATCAGATAAATTTAATAATATCATTATTATTATTATTAAATAGCAATATTTTTAATTTTTTTATATATTAAATTAATATATTAACTATGATAATCCCAGTTCGTTGTTTTACTTGCGGTAAAGTTATAGGAAATCTTTGGAATACATATGTTGAATTAAATAAAGTACAATCTACTGAAGAAACATTGGACCAACTTCATTTAACAAAAATGTGTTGTCGAAGAATGATGATTACTCATGTAAATTTAATTGACGATATTATTAAATATAATCGATATGAAAATACATTAAATCAAAAGGTAAATGATGTAAAAAAAGAATAATAATTTTATTTATTAGATTATTAATTAATTTATAAAAAAAATTAATAAGCTAATACAAAAAAATAACTATTATATATATGTGAAATGGTTCGTCCTTCTAATTTAAGAACAGAATTATTAGAATTCAAAAAACGAGCAACACAAAGTAATTTGTTACAAAATATAGGGGTTCACAAGTTATCTAGTTTAGGAAATCAGGGAGTATTACCAAAAAATCATCATATAGTTCATGTAGAGCAACAAAAAACTATACAAGAAGAAAAAAAAGCAGTTGAACGTAAAATAAAATACCTGGATGATTTATTGAAAGAATTGAAAAATAGAAAACATCGTAATCTAACTGATTCGGCTGTTCCTAAAGATATCGATAATCCTTATATTCAAAATTTATTAAAAATTGGAAATATGTCTCAGGATGTTTTATCAAGAGCAAGGCATGATCCTAGAGATAATCCACATCGTTTAATGTTAGAAAAGTGGGTTAAAAATAAAAAATTGATAAAAAAAAAGATTGAAGAAGATCTTACTAATAAATTAACATTTCAGGACAAGCAAGAGAGAATGAGACAAATATTTTTAGCAAGAAAAAATTTAAGAGATAAAAATTTAAGTGATATGAATGAAAGAGAAAAACATATATGGAATGAACGAAAACTTAAGATGGAGGCAGAATTTGGTAAAGATGCTTTAAAAAATTTAGATTCTCAATTACAAAAAATGAATGGGATTATTTCTGATAATGCTTCTGCTTCAAAAGAAGCGAAGGAACTTTTAGATAAATTTATCCGAGCTACCAATGTTTTTGAAAAATTAAGAAAATTGGAAAATGATCGTGAAGCCAGACGAAAATTTTATGAAGCAAAAATGAGAAAAAAGGAAATTGCATTAGCTGCTGTTGCGAAAAAACAACAAGAAAAACTTAAACAAAAATTAAAAGTTATGAGTGCTCAAAACAAAGCAGAATCTCAAAAATTAAAAGCAGATTTTAAAAAACAGATGGATACAAAAATGGCACAAGCTTTAAAAACGCGAGAAGCCATGTTAAAAAATCAAAAAAATAAAATGGAAGCAATACGGAAAAAAAGAGAGGCAGAATTAGAAGCAAAAAAAAAGGCACAACTTAAAGCACAAGCGGCACTAGCGGCAGCTAAGCGACAAAAAGAAATTGAAAAAGAAAATAAGAAAAAAATCAAAGAATTACAAGAAATGTTAGGAAAAAATGTAAAAGGTTCTCAAGCATTTTTAAAATTTAAAACAGACAAAGAAAGAATGGCTCATTTAAAAAAACTTATTAGGGAACAAAAGACAAAAATATTGGCAGATAGAGCTAGAACACAGGCTGCGTTAAAAGCTGCTAAAAAAGATTTACGAGACAAAAAAACAGCTTTATCAAAGGCAAATGCTCTTGTCAAAAAACAAAAAGGAAAACTTAAAGCTGCTGGTTCTGCGATGAAAAAGAAAGAAGAACAAATGAAAAGAAGAATTGCTGCTGATAAAGCACGAATGGAAACTCTTAAAGCCAATGCCGCAAAAAAATTAATTGAACAAGCAAAACTCGCATCTCTAAAATTAAGAGAAGCCTTAAAGACAGCAAAAGAAGAGGCAAAACTTATGAGACAAAAAGCTGTATATAAGGCAAGACAACAAGCAACAGCTGCTGCTTTAGAAAAAGCGAATATTGAAAAAGCAAAAGCACTTAAATTACAAGCTGAAAGAATGGGAGCAGAAAAAAGAAAACTAGCATTAGAACATGCAAAAAAATTGGAAGAAAAAGCAAATAAAATGAAAGTAATGCAACAAAAATTTAAAGCACAATCTGATAAAATTAGACAACAAGCAGAAGCTAATAAAAAAGCAATGCAAGAACAAAAACAAAAAATGCAAGAAGAAAGAGAAGCAATGCTAAAAGAAAAACTTAAAATAAAAAAATTAGCAGCAGAAAGAAGAAAGCGATTAGAAAAAGAGGCACTTGAAAGAGAAACTGCTTTAAAAACAAAAATTGCACAAGCAAAAAAAAATGAACTCAAATTAAAACAAATACAAGAAAGAGAAAAACAAGCAGCAGCTAAAAGAGCATCTCGTTTAAAAGCAATATTAAAATTAAAAGAGGCTAGTGAAAAAGAAGCAAAAGCGGCATTAATCGCAGCAGAAAAAGCTAGACAAGAGGTTTTAAAAGCTAGAAATGCTAAAGAAGCTCAATTAAGAGAAAAATTACGATTACAAGCTGAAATTGCAGCAAAAGAAAAAGCCGAACAAGCTAAAAGAATGCGAATGCAAGAACAAAAGCGGCATAGAGAATATCAACAGGCAATGAAAAAACAAAGAGATGCTACTGAAAAGGCATTCCAAGCAAAAATAGTAGCACAAAGAAGAGAATTTGCTCTTAAAGTAAAAAAACAAAGAGAAGAAGCTGATAAAGCAAAAGAAGAAGCATTAAGAAAGGAAAAAGATAAAATGAAAGCAATTTATGAGGCACAAACTAAGAAAGCAAAAGCAGCAATTACAAAACTCAAAGCAGCACAAGAAGATGCTATTAAAGCTACTAAATCTAAAACTAAAAATGTGTATAAAGCTATGAAATTAAGTGGTAATGTTAAAGCAGCTAGAAACAACATGAAAAAAGAATTAGAATTAATGAAAGCACAAATGAAAAGAGAACAAGAATCTAGACGACAAGCAGAAGAATTACTTAAAAAAGCTAAAAGCAAAGCAGAAAAAGAAAAAGCTAAAATTGTTGCTGCTTTTGCTCAACAACAAGCAAAAATTTTAAGAAAACGACAAAAATTTTTACGACAAGCAAAAAGACAACAGGAAGAAAAAGAATCAGAATTAAAATTACAAATGGTTAAAGTTGCAGCAGCAAAACTTAAAGCGGCAGAAAAAGAAAAATTTGTAAATATTTCTAAAAAGGTAGCATTAAAAGCTAAACAAGATAGAACAGAATTAAGAAATAAAGCACGAGCAGAAAGTGAAGCAAAGAAAAAAGAAAGAAAATCGCAAACACTCAGATTCCAAATGAGGCAAAAAGAATTACTAGCAGCTAAGGCAAAAGTTAAAGCTCAAAAACAAGTAAGGGCAGCAAAAAGAGCAAATGAATTAAATAAAAAAGCATCTGATATGGCAAATAGAGCTAAACTTGAAGCATTAAGACTTAAAGTTCAAGCAGAAATGAAAAAAACAGCCTTAAGCACTGAACTTAAACGTAAACATGCTCTTGAAATTGCTAAAAGATTGGCAACAACAGAAGAAGAAAGACAACTTATTATCAAACAAATTATGGAAGCAATTGAACGAGCAAAGAAGGCAAAAGAAGAGGCACAAAATGCTGAATTTGAACGAAAGGAGGCTAGAGCAAAAGCAATAGCAGCAAAAACAGATGCTCGAAAAGTAGCATCAAAAGCAAGGGAACAAAAAAGAGGAGCTCGTCAAGCAAAAGCAAATGCAAATAAAAGAGCAAAAGCACTTGAAAGGGCAAAAGTATATGATAAACAAAGAGCAGAAAAAGATGCCAAAGATAGAGCTGTTGCGGAAGCAGCTGAAAAAGCTAAAGAAGCTGAGAAAGAAAATATTAAAAAACAAACAGCGGCTAAAAAAGAGGCAATGAAAAAAGAAGCAGAATTGATGAGAGAAAAACAAAGAAAATTAAAAGCTCTTCAAAGAAAAGCGAAAGCACAAGAAAATGCTGCGAAACTTAGAGCACTTAAAGAAAAAGAAAATGCCAAAAAGACAGCACTTGTTGAATCGGTATTAGCAAAAAAAGCTGCTGCTGCTAAGGCTAAACTTGCTGGAAAAGGTAAAGCTAGATATGTAGTTATTAAATTAAATAAAACAAATTACTTATATTTAGTAGAAGTTCAAATATTTGAAAATAAGATTAATGTTGCCAAAAATAAAAAGACAAAACAATCAAGTACACCAAATCAGAAATTTTCATCAGATAAGGCTATTGATGGTAATAAAAATAGTTATAGTGCTACTAATAATAGAAATGGTTCATGGCAAATTGATCTTAATGGATATTTTAAAATAGATAAAATGAAAATTACTACACGAAGTGATGAAAAACGAGAAGAATTAAAAAATGCTATCGTATATGCATTAGATTCTGATAAAAAAATATTATTTAAGAAAAAATTACAAGGAATTACTTCTCAAGAATTTAGTGTTACGCTAAAACCTAAAAAAGCTATTTCTGTAGAAGGAACTGGTCCAGCAATTACTAACTTTAGTACTATAGCAGTTCTTGGAAATCTAAGTAAAAAATATTGTATGGATAATTACATTAGAAAAAGATTTATGTGTGATGGTAATGAAATTGAAACAAAACATAAATTTCATATTATTCGTAAGGATGGTGGAAAAGATATTAAATCTGGTGATAAAATATTACTTCGTTCTATGCGTAATAAATATTGTAAAAGTGAGGGTAATAAAAAAAGAGTTGTATGTAATACAAGCAGACCTAGTTCTCAAACAGTTTTCACTATTATTAATAAAAATGGAGGAACTATATATGGTAATGATTTTATTATACTTAAAGCATATGATAATAGTTATTGTAGTGAACAATCAAATGGGCAAATTGGTTGTTTTTCAAAAACTGATACACAAAATAAATTATTTAGAATTATATTATTAGAAAAAGGAACTAAAACTGGTGAAAAGGTACAATCAGGAACAACGGGTTCTGCTGTTTCTCAAATTAATACTGAAATGAAACAAAAAATCATGAATAAATATAAATTAACGGAATCTCAATTTTCAGAATTAGTCAAAATGATTGGACCAATGAGAGCACGTTCAGCTGCTGCTGTAGCAGGAGTACCTGTTACTGGAAAACAAACTGAAGCAACAACAGTTAAATCTAAACCCAAAGTAAAAGCTACTTCTAAACAAAGAGAAACTGAAAAATTATATTTAATGGGTATTGATAAAAAATTCAGAATTTGGAGAAAAAGCAAATTAGATATTCAAAAAGCAAAATGGAGAAAGATTAAAAAAGGTAATAATGCAGGAAATATTTCTAAAATTCATTTTGATAGAAATAATAAATTATTTTATGGAATTACTTCAAGTGGAAAACTATTAAAAAAATCAACTGAAAGTATTGGATCAAATTGGATACAATTAGGATTAAGTAATGTTAAATATGTATCATCAAATGATAAACATATATACACGATTGATACAAATAATAAAATATATAGAAAAGAAATTTCTAAAATCAAATCTGAAAATGTGTCATTAACTAATAAAAATAATGGATGGGAACAATTGAAAAATGATAATAATATTAAAATTAAAGCAATTGCATTTGATAATAATATAATGCATGGAATTGATAATGGTTCATTATATAAAAAGAAATCAATTGATCCAAATAGTTCATGGATAAGAGTTGAGGGAATTACCTTATTAGATATTGAATTTAGAACAGGATATTTATTTGGTATTGGTTCTGATAAAAAAGTTTATAGAAAATTAAAGAGAAATATTACAAGTAAAATGGTTAATTATGAATCTTGTTGTTTATTATCATTTACATTTGGTTTGTATAGTACAGCACAAGCATCAGGAAGATCCGCAACACAATCTACAAAAACTGATGCTTCAAAAAAACCTACCGCTATTAAATCTAAACGAGCAACTACAGGACAACCTGCTGGAAGACAACCTGCTGGAAGGCAATCTTCTGGAAGGCAATCTTCTGGAAGGCAATCTTCTGGAAGGCAATCTTCTGGAAGGCAATCTTCTGGAAGGCAATCATCTAGTAGGACTAGAACTAAAGAATCTGAAACACAAAAACCAGCAACTAGAACTAGAACTAGAACTAGAACTAAAGAATCTGAAACACAAAAACCAGCAACTAGAACTAGAACTAGAACTAGAACTAGAACTAAAGAAGCTGAAACACAAAAACCGGCAACGAGAACAAGAACAAGAAGAAGAAGATAAATGATTTATTTATAATAAATTTATTTATATTATATATAGTAATATGAATAAAAGTAAAAGCAAATTCGTTTTTTCAAAACAAGATTATGAAAGTGGAAGTGGTTTTTCTACGTATATTTGGGGGCCATGTTTATGGCAGTTCATTCATATTATGACTTTTAACTATCCAGTTAAGCCTACTAAAGAAGATAAAAAAAACTATCTTCAATTTTTACAATTATTAGCCAAAACTTTACCTTGTAAATGGTGTAGAAAAAATTATAGTAAAAATATTAATGAACAAGATACTAAATTAGATATGAATACAATGGAAAATAGAGAAACTCTTTCTAGATGGGCTTGTAACATGCATAATAAAGTAAATAAAATTTTAAAAAAAAATACATGTAAAAAATATGATGAAACCCGTGATTTTTATGAACAATTTAGAGCAAGATGTACTCCAGCGAAAGATGTTAAAAAAGGACAACATGGTGGTTGTACTGAACCAATTCATAAAGGAGTAAAATCTAGAATTGTTTTACGAATTGTTCCAAGAAATTCAAAAACGGAAGTTTTAAAAATTAATAAAAAATGTTTATGTAAAAAAAAAATTTTAAAAAAAAAAATTTTAAAATAAAAGTATTTTTATCTTGAAGAAAATATATTATAATAATTAAAATATATTATTACAATATATGAATATGGATATTGGAATTTTAGACCCAAAAGGACGGAAAAAAAATCCATTAACAAATGAATCTTATAGTAAGCAATATAAAAAATATGCTTTAACAAATAAAGGGGCGTGGATTGATTTACCAATTTCAAAATATAGAAAAGAACTTATTGAAAAAATTCAAAATAATCGGGTAAATATTATAACTGCTGGAACAGGTGCTGGTAAAACTGTAATTATTCCCAAATGTGCTTTACATGCTTTAAATTATGAAGGAAAAGTTGTAATGACTGTTCCTAAAAAAATGTTAGCTCTTAGTAATGCTACATATGCTGCTAAAACATTAGATGTAAGATTAGGAAAAGAAGTTGGATTTAAACATAGTAATTCAAAATTATCAAAAGAAATAGCAATAGAACACAAGGGTAAAGAAATAGTTTTGGATGAAGATGAAGAATCTTATAGTAAAACAGATACAAAATTACTATATGCTACTGATGGTACTATTGTACATAATTTTTTAAATGATTCTGATATGACAAAAACAAATGCGTTTGATATTTTAATAATGGATGAGGTACATGAAAGAAGTATTCAAATAGATCAATTACTATATTTAGCACGCGAAGCCCTGCGAAAGAATGAAAATTTCAAAGTTATTGTAACAAGTGCTACTTTAGATATAGATTTATTTTCAGAATATTTAGCAGAATTTAATCCAGTAGTTAGTGATTATGCGGGTAAAAAGAGTTTTAATGTTCAAACAATTTTTTCAGATAGAAAAATTAGAGATACTAGTTATATTAAAGAAGGAGTATCAATTATAGAAAAAATATTAAATCAGAAAAAAATAAAAGATAAGAAAAATCAAAACTTTAACCAAGGCTCAATTTTATTTTTTATACCTATTTTATCAGATGCCAAAAAAATATGCGAAGAAATCGCAAATAAAACTTTTAAATCGGGAACTTATAGTCCATATTGTGTTGAATTAGGAAGTAAAACTTCTGATGAAAATAAGGAATATGCCATACATATTGATAAATATAAAACTACTGAAGATGGTCCATATGATCGTAAAATTGTTGCTTCAACAAATATTGCTGAATCATCAATAACAATAAATAATTTGTCATATGTTATTGATTCTGGATATGAATGGGTTGTATCTTATGATCCTTTACGAAATGCTAAATCAATGAGTCGGGAAAGAATTAGTAAAGCACAAGCACAACAAAGATGGGGAAGAGTTGGTCGTAATTTAGAAGGTCGTATTTATTGTCTTTATACAGAAGAAGAATATGAATCATTTGAAGAATTTCCGGAACCAAAAATTAAAAAGGAAAATCTTGACAAAGTTATATTAAATTTAAGTAATATGTTAGAAGATGATAATCAAAACGTGAATTATATGAGTAAAATATTAAATGAGTTTATTGAACCACCAAGACCAGAATTTATTCAAACTGCTACAGATATTTTAAAAACTATAGATTGTTGTGATAAAAATAATAATTTAACACCACTTGCTAAATTTTTAAAAACAATTCCATTAAAACCACAAAATGCTAGAATTTTAGTGGAAGGAATTATTCAAAATAAAAAAAATATTGCTACAATTATGGCTTGTACTTTAGATAAAATTACATCACTTAAATCTATTGGAAAATTAAAAGATATTAAACCATATATTGATGAGACTAGTGATTTATTAACAATTAAAAACATATATGATGCTTTTAGCATATTATCACAAAAAGAAAGAATAGAGTTTTGTGAAAAAGGTAATTTATCTTATGAACAACTTGATAAATTAGATAAAAAAATAATAGATATAGTTGATTTGTTAAATGAAAGGAAAAGAATGTATTCTAAACATGCAATTATGAAAATAATGCCTTCATTGACAGAAAATTTATCAAAATATGAAAATCCCATTGACTATGTATATGATATCTTATTATCAGGATATTCAGCAAATTTATCACAAAAAATTGGAAAAGATAAATATAGAAATTGTATGCCATCAATTGTTGAAAGTTTTTCATTAAAAAATAATACATCTATAGAAACAAAAGATGTTGAATATATAATATATGGTTCATATATTAGTAGTTATGAACGGAGTAATCCTAATTTTATTACCAAAATTCCTATACCTGTAATAAATAATTTAAAAACACTACAAAAAGTAAAAATAAAAAATTGTTTAAAAAATAAGGAGGGTATTGAATTGAGCGAAGATGTACTACAAGATGAATATTATGAAAGTGTTATAAAACAGCTACATATAGATAATGATTTTAATAATGATCATATTTTTGAACTAAATATTAAAAATTTACCTAATTTTACGACATCTTTAAAAGACGATGTTACTGATTTATATCCTTTACATATATCTGCGAATTTAGCAAATTTGCCTCGTCTTGATCAATTATTAAAACAATTTGATAAAGAAATTATAGATGTTGGATTTTTAACTGATGATTTAGAGCATGGAACTGATATAATTGCTAAAAAATCTGCGGATACAATAAATCTTCTTAAAATAGTTACTTATAATTATTCTAACTTAAAAGAAAAATATGATACTAAAATGGCAGAGATAGAATTGAAAGAAAAATCCATATCTGATTTTAGGAATAATTTAAATAAATTAAAGAGTGATATTCATTTAATAATAACAAAAATAGAACAACATAATAAACGTTTGAATAAAATTAAAACTAAAATTGCAAATTTTGAAAAAAAATCTCAACAAACTTCAAAACAATATACTAATTATTTAGAAAAAGTATTAGTAATGAGGGACGAAATTTTACCGCAATACGAAAAATCAATACAAAATTTAACAAAATCATTTGAATCAAAAAAGCAATTATATAACAAAAAAATGAACGAATTAACTAAAAATAACAATGAAATTGAAATAATGGATATTTCATTAGAAATTCTTAAAAATAAATTAAATCAAATTATTTTAATTAAAGGTGGTGGATTATTATCTAAAAATGTAATAAAATATTTTGGGGGAAAAAATTTAAAAGAACCTATTAAAATGAAATTAGATATCATATTACGATCAAATAATAAAAAAAAAATCCTAAATACTAAACCAGAAAAATTATTTGAACAATTTGATGATGATGAAATTATTTATTTTTTCAAAAATATAAAAGTTAATGATAAATTTATCACATATTCAGATAGTATTAAATTATTCGCATTATTAAAATTATTAATGTTAGCTAAATTAAAATTAATAAATGATAAAGCACATTTAATTCAAATTTCAAATATTTTAGATATTCGTATAAAAAAAAACATGAAAATTGATGATTTAAAACAAATTATAGAAAAACGAATTAATATTTAATTAAAAATATTATTCTGTTGTAAAGAGTTAATAAATTTTTTTTCAAAATTTATTTTATTTTGTTCTCTAATATTTTGTGTTAATTTTGGAATTAAATTTCCAAATCCAAAAAAACTGAATCCAGTTATTAAAATTCCACTAATATAAACAAATTTTTGATAATTTGAATCCATTATATTTAGATTATTAGACCAATATTTTAGTAAAAAAATTAATATAATTACTATAATTAGAATTGGATTGAATATTAATTTTGCTATATCTTGTATCATATTTATCATATAGTAAGAATAAAATTTGATACTAATAAACAATTTTTTTTAAATATTGTTTATTAGTATAAATAAACATGTCTTCAAAAAAGGATGTTCAAAAAGTTTTACAACAAATAACTTTATTACAAAATCGTAATAAAACTCTAGAAAAACAAAAAACAAAAGAAATGAAAAAAATGTTACAAAATGTTATCAATCGTTATAAAATACTTGATGATACAATTAAAGCACAACTTGGTGGAAATAAGAAACAAACTACTACAAAACAAAAAAAAAAGAGAAAAAAAGTTATAAAAAAAAATAAGGAAAAAAAATTATTAAAAAAGAATAAAAAATAAAGAGCTAATAAAATCTTGTTAATTATTATAATAATATGTCTTTACCAGCAAAGTATCAAAAAAACATTATAGACAAAATAATTAATAATTTTCCAGAACTTGTTTTTGATAAAAACAATGATGTTTTAGATAACGATGTTCATTTCGAAACATATGTTAAAATTATAAAACAAGGTTCAAAAATTGAAGAAGAAATAAAAAAATTTAATGAAACATTTAAATTACCTTATGATAAACTTTTATCATTTAAAACTGGACAGATGATAATAGATATTGATGGATTAATATCAGAATCATATAAAAAAATATTAAAATTACAAGAACATAGAGACAAATTACAAAAAGAGATTGAATATTTAGAAAATTATAATAAAAAACTATTAAATGATATAACTCAAAAAAATCAAAATATCGAAAACTTATCTAATAAAATAAATGATTGTAAATTAAAAAAAAATAATGCTCTTAAAACAATTGAAGATGATAAAAATATTAAACAAAATTTGGAAAAAAAATGTTCATTAATTGAAAAAAACTATCAACGTGAAGTCAAAAAAAATAAAGAATTAACTAATAAATCTAATAAAAAAATAATAGTTAATAAAAAAAAATTATTAAATATTCGTAAAAAATTATCAGATATTAATCAAAAACTGGATGATTATAATAACACAAACACAAATACAAACATAAATATTATAAAAGAGAAAAAAGAAAAAAAGAAAAAAAAGGGAAAAAAGGAAAAAAAGAAAAAAAAAGAAA
>ERZ651768.37-NODE-37-length-88567-cov-17.472664_pt1 | contig 88567 bp, 82 predicted proteins | sample MGYA00514754_ERZ651768 | MGnify/ENA metagenome assembly ERZ651768
GGTTTTCTGAAAAGCTGGGCACTCCGCTGAAATTGGGGATGTTCGCTTAAACCAGGGTAGTACACCTGTGAAACCCCGTCGTGGGCATCTAAGAATTCAGCCAACGTTTGGGCACTGGCGCACTGCCTTTCCAATCTCAGCGCCAGTGTCTCCATACCGATACTAATGTGGTGTGCGGCTTCGGCGCCCAGAGCCGCCCCGAAATCCCGAAGACCTTTTTTTCGAATTTGGGTCATTCCCCAATTTGCCGAATCGCCTTTCTTATAGGCTTCTTCGATGTGCGCATAGGACGCCCAATCAAATTGTCCGGTGTCAGTTATCGCTCCGCCCAACGCGTTGCCATGCCCGCAGATATATTTGGTTAGGCTGTTGACAACAAGGCTCGCATCAACGTCGATGGGCTGGAAAAGGTACGGAGAGGTCATGGTGTTATCAACGATATAAACGATCCCGTGGGCGCGACAAAGTGCACCAATCGCTTCAAGGTCGCTGACTTGAGTACGTGGATTAGCGATGGTTTCAACAAACACCATTCTGGTGCGTTCGGTCAAAGCCGCCTCAACCGCTTTCACGTCCGTGGCATCAACAAAAGCGACGTCGATTCCGTGCACATCGAAGCTGCCAAAAAGGCTGTTGGTGTTGCCGAACAAAAACGAGCTCGACACGAAATGATCGCCGGAGCGCATCAACGCGAACAACATCGTTCCGATGGCCGCCATTCCCGTCGAAAAACAAATGGTCTGGAGACCCTTTTCCATCGCCGAAATCTGCGTCTCCAGTGCTCGAACGGTCGGGTTGACCTGGCGGCCATAGGAGTAACCCGAGCTCTTACCTTGGAATACGTCCGCGAGATCCTGTACGTCGTCGTACCCATACGCAACGGTCGCGTGGATGGGTTTGTGAATTGATCCGTGTTCTACCGTGCTCGAGCGGTCTGAGTGCACAATTCGTGTCGTAAAACCGACCATGCGCTGTAATCCGAATTGGGCCGGCGACTATATCAGATCGTCAATGTCCTGGACGGCCCGTTTGCCTGTCGACAGAAGGCTAGATCAATCGAACGGTTGTTCAATTTCCACGAACGGCAGCGTCCATAAATCAAAGACACGGGATAGCGCCGAGATGGCCAAAACATGACGCAACGATCCGTCGACAATCGCCGATCGGACCTGATCGATCGTATATAGATGCACCGCGATCGCTTCGCCCTGACCAAGATCCTGCGAATCGTTCTTGGTCACACCCTCCGCAAGAAAGTGGTGACACAAATGCGAATGAATCGCCGGATTAGGTTGTACAGCACCTAACGACTTCCATCGGCCACCGCTGTAGCCGGTTTCCTCTTTGAGCTCTCGTTGTGCCGCCTGAAGTGGGGTTTCTCCGGAATCAACCATCCCACCAGGCGTCTCAAGCGTGCACGAACCAACGCCAAAACGATACTGCTCGACCATGACGGACTGACCATCTTCGGTGAGGGCAACCACGTTGATCCAGTCAACCGATTCGAGCACAAGCCGTTTCAGCGTTCGGTCTTCGGTTGGATGTTTTAGCCAATCGAAACGGACATTCAGGATGCCGAGATCGGGCCCCGATTCCGAGCGTAGTTTCTGCCACTCAAGTTGATCTTCCATCAAATTTCTCCGCCCGACTTGCGACATACTCCAATGAAATGGTTCAGCGTGCCAAGACCCCTTCACGACGATTGGCCACAACAGTCTTGGTGCCATTCACCCGTTCGTATCTCTACGGATCATTCGCCATTTCAGAACTCATAGCTGTTGATTAGTTCCCTTTCGCCGACGAACTTATTCGTTTTGAAGATGCTGCATTCCTTGCCGATGTAATTCCGGGGTCACCGTGTCGAATTGGCGTCCTTCCTGCACCGAATCCACCAATGCCTCCACTGAACCGAAATCGGCCACTGAATTCAGGGTGGTCAGCGTCGGGTAAATCATTTGCCAGTCTCCCCTCTCATGCCGCTGCAACGCTTCTGTTGGCGAAATCCACTCCCCGGATACCGTCTCTCGATCGTCACCCACCGCTTGTTGCCCCTGTGGCATCGCCGCCAGAAAAAAACGTGTGTCAAAGCGGGCGGGCGCCGTTTCAGGGGTAATCCAGTGACTGAAGTAATGCACTCGATCCGTCGCTAACTCCAGTCCCTCACTGTCAATGATGGAGGCAAAGTCCAGCTCGCCCGCAAGAAGGCGTTCGCGTAGCCCTTGGTAATGGCTTCGTTCCGCGTCGTCACGAAAATAAAAGTCCTTACCCTGTCGTCGAGCGAGAAGCACCCCGCTTTCCTCAAAACATTCTCGAATGACCGTGACCCAGTAACGAATTGCGTTGTCTTTCAGCCCCAACTTTCTTGCCGCCAGCTGGTCATTCAGCCCAAAGCACCACCCTTCGAGATCAGCATCTTCTTGGTCAACTTTTCCGCCGGGAAACACATGCAAATCCGGAAAAACACCCCGTCCCGGTCGTTGCAGCATGAACAGCTCGGGTCCTTTTTCGCTAGGTCGAACCAGAAGAACGGTTGCCGCTTTACGGATATCGACCACTGATCCTCCGCGCTCGTTCGTCCATGCAACCCCTACTACCCTCGATTATTTTAGGGAACCTTCTCATTCACTGATTTCGCGATCAAATCAGTCGTCGATGGCTGCACCCACTTCTTCCTCGTCGGACGGCGTAACAACAAGATCATCCAACGTCGTCTCGATTCTTTCCGCAATGTAGGAGGCAAGTTCAAAATGGCCTTCCCGACGGTTCGACGAAACCACATAGCGGGAACTTGTTGCGTCCTCGTCTGCTTTCTCTAGGCGCACAATCGTAAGATGCTGTGGCCCTTCATCGTCGGTGACGATATAGGTCCGTAATGGCCCGTCACTAACCGGCTCTTCATAAATACCCGTGATCGTAAGGTTACGGAAACGATCGATCAGGATTTGCACGGCGTCCTGATCGAGGTCGCCGCCTTGATCGGATACCCATCCATCGTCCCCTTCGCTGGAAAGGGAAAAAACACCTTCGAGCGTAAGCTCCCGCACTTCACCCACGGCTTGTAGTATGGATCGGTCCAGCCATGACGCGGAGTCCATTCCGACCTCGTAAACCGAAAACTTGACACTGTATACAGGCCCGCCCGAGTCCGCCCTCGCGTGCACTTTGCGGTACCCCGGTGAAGTTCCAAGATACACGCCACCCAGGACTTTATCGGCATCGTAAAGAACGATGTGGCGTTGATGATTTTCGTTGGTCACTTCGAAACGCTCAGCCGTCGAATCTTGCTCTGCGACGGGCCAGCCACTGTCGGTGTCGGCTAGCTTGGTAAGGAACTGTTCAACTTTATCGGCATCGGCTGGAATATCCGGTACCAATTGCCAGTTATCGGTATCTCGCACGAGGGTCACACCACGTTTTTCACCAATCGCTGAAATTTCGATTCTTTGAATCGAATCTGGTTCGAAACTTAGAAGGGACTCTGGTCTTTGTTCGTCGTCTCCTAGTCGAAACCACCAGACCAGTGCCACCAATGCGATTTGTATGACCAGAATTGTAGCCAGTGTCGACGGCTTCACGACGTCTCTCCCAACACGGCCAGATACCGATCACGCCTTTTTGCACCGAGGTAACGATGTATTAGAAAAACGACGAAAACCATCAACAAGGCAAGCACATAATTGCCGTATTCGTATACTCGCTGACCTACATCGCCGAGCGGCGGCAACGTGCTCGCGTACTGGTTTCTGCCTCGGATCGTTTGCAAGACTTCGTCTTCCACCGCCCAATCGACCACGTTTTGGATCAGCTCAAGCGGCTTGGTGTACAGCTGCCCGTTCGCAACGCCGACCAATTGGATGATTTGATCCGAAACAAAGGAGTTCGAACCAAATACCAGCAACCGAGCAGATTCAGGGGAACGTTTAATAACGCCCGAGACGGTTCCCGGTCCAGCGTCCTCGTCATTTTCATTTTCGCCATCGCCTACCCGCGCGTCTTCGGATTCTTCGCTTCCTAGCGCGGCTTCCTCTTGCAAAAGCGGCGACTCATCGAAAAAGGATTCAAAGCGCCCCGACACCAGAACCCCTAGTAGTTGGCGCCCTTCTTCGCTGTCTGACTGATACGGTTCAACCACATCACCGCTCAGTTTCGGCATGACATCGGGCGAGGAGTCACGCCAGCTTTGACTCGAACTCCAAATCAAACGCTGAACGTCGCGCGCGGCTAGTCCGGTTTCGTCCACGTCAATGGGGGACGCCCATGACATCGTCAATTGCGGAAGGCCGACCGTGATGGGGTGGTCCGCTAGCATCGCCTCGTCACGAACGTCGATAAAGAACGGATAGTCCAACATTCGGTAATCCTGAAAGCTGAACCCGCCCACTGTTCGGGTAACCGGTGCTGGGAATTGTGCGTTTTGTGGATCAAGCACCATGGATTTGTCGATTGAGATACCGTGGTGTTGTAGCCAAGCTTCAAGACCAGTCGTTTGCGGCACAGCTGAAAGCATCGACTGAGTCAGGGTGCTACGGAAGGCGGAGGTTGCGACAACGACGGTACCACCCCGCATTAAATATTGATCGATCGCAAACACCGCGCGGTCGTCGAGACCGGTCGGGTCAACGATGAGCAAAACGTCCACACTGGCTGGGATCACGTCGGTTAGATCCGCGGACTGGAGTTCATGGCTGCTACCAAGTACGTCGCGTAGGCTAGCAAATTGGTTTCCCGGCATCTGCTGTCCACCGGGGTACTGGGGCGGCGTTGGGGGCGGTGTGTATAGCGCCGCTGTCTTCATCACACCCGAGGCGAAACGCTTTAGCCCTTCTTCCAACCCTCGCTCCAGCCCGTCGCGGTCGAGCGATTCAGGGATGGGGATCTGAACGACTGTCGTGTCATCCGTTAGGGTCAGGTGAAAATAAAACGTATTGGCATCGAAGAGACTTGCTGCCATGGGGCCAAACCCGAATTTGTCGGCGATTTCCTCGGCGACCGCGCCGTCGTTGGCGTCCGGGTCAACAATTTCCCACGAAAACCCGTCCCCGGCCTCCAATGCGGTGCTTTCGAGCAGCTCCTTTAGAGACCGTCCTAACGCGGTGAGCTCCTCGGGCATGCGTTCGTCGGGCGAAATGTAACCCGTGAAACGGATCGGTCGGACGATGTTTGACCAAACGCTGTCGCCACCCTGAAAGTCGTATAGCACCTTTTTGATGCTTCGAGTGACTGCATACTCTGGATTTGGAAGCCAGACATCGAGATCGGTCTCGCCACGCTGCTTTACATCGATCAATTCACGGAAACTCAACACCTCGTATTCATCGCCGTACTGAACGAGCACATCGAAATACGAATTGACCAAACTCGCTTCGTGGCGGTCAGCTGTCTGAAAGGGTACCGGGCGAATACCGTACTTGGTGTTCGCCTCGTCCTCCAATTCCGCATTATCGGCGGGATTAACGATCTCCACCCTTACTCGATCACCGCCGGCCACGCCGTATTCGACCAATAGATCTTGCATTTGTGGCACCAGAGGTGCCAATAACGGATGCGTTTTTGTACTGAAATAGCCCCTGATCAGCAACGGTTCACGCAACCGTTTCAGGTACTGTAACGTCGCATCTGACATCGAATACTGGTCGCCGCGAGTGACGTCCCAGCGCATGGAATTACCGACACCGTGTAACCAAACGTTGGCGACAAAAACGTTGGCCACAACTAACCCCAACAGGATTCGCGACCGGCGATGACGGACCGGTTGCGCATCCTCTGACCATCCCTGACGATCCAACGCGTAGACATTCAATGCAAGAAAACCGGCGGCGATGGACACATAAAAATAGAGATCTCGAAAGTCGAGCATACCGCGCGTGATCGATTCGAAGCGCGAGCCCGAACCGAGCATTCGTAGAATATTGGCACTGTTGTTATCCACTAGGTCAAGTAGGAAGGGACTACCGATCAAATAGAAGGACCCACAAGCCAAAGACGCCAAAATGAGCGCGACGATTTGATTGTCACTCCTGGCACTGACAAACAAACCCACCGCTATATAACTCGCTCCCAGGAGAATCGCGGCAACATAACCCGCGAGAATCGGGCCCCAGTCCAAACCCATTACGCTACTGTCAACATTCGCCAATGTGAGTGGAAGGGGTAACGTGAGCAGCAGCGCAATACCGAGCAGCGTCCAGCATGCAAGGAACTTCCCAACGACAAGTTCCGACGTCGTTGCCGGCAGCGTGAGTAGAAATTCTTGCGTTCCACTGCGACGCTCCTCACTCCACATTCGCATCGTCAGCGCCGATGACAAAAAGATCAGCAAGACGGGCATCCATTCGAACATGGGCCGAACATCCAGGATATTTCGCGCAAAAAAAGCTTCGCCCCAAAAGAATACAAAGAGCGTGAAACCCAGAAACGCGAGCAAAAACAGGTACCCTATCGGCGATCCGAAGAACTGGATCAGCTCTTTGGCCGCGACCTTCATGGTCTTGCTAGCGAACATCAGGGATCTCGCTGACTTCCCGAAAGAGGCGTTCCAAATCACGTTGAACCGGTGCCAGACTATGGATCGGAATTTCTCTAGCCACTAAGGTGCGCGCCACCTGAGCGGCGAATCCCTCAAGGTCGACACCGGTTCGGGTGAGAAGTATCCGATCGTCTTCCACAACAACATTCGCCGACGCTTCGAGCGCGTTTTCGACGTCTCTTGGTCCTGCCGAGGTCCGTAATTCAATCGTGTCGGCGCGTTTTAAATCCTCGAGCTTCTCATCGATCGCCAGTTCACCATCGCGCATGATCAACACTCGATCACAAATTGCGTCGACTTCTTGCATGATGTGGGTCGAAAGGATCACCGTCGCGGTTTTGGCCAAATCCTTCATAAGACGCCGCATCTCCTGGGTCTGTCGAGGATCCAGTCCATTAGTCGGTTCGTCGAGAATTAGCACGGGCGGCTTATGCAAAATTGCTTGCGCAACCCCAACACGCTGCTGAAACCCTCGAGATAGGGTGCCTATCTGATCAAGGGCTCGAGATCCGAGTTCCATCGCCTCGATCACATCCCGTAGACCGGATTCCGCTTCCTTCCCGGCCATACCGCGCATGCTTGCGGCAAACGCAAGGTAGTCGAACACCGACATGTCTGGGTAGAGCGGACGATTTTCGGGTAGATACCCGATCTTGGTTTGGACCGCTACGGGCTCGTCCTGGACATCAATTCCGTCCACCAGACTTCGGCCAGAAGTCGGTTCGAGGTATCCGGTGAGCATCTTCATGACGGTGGTTTTGCCGGCTCCGTTGTGCCCGAGAAGGCCGGCGATCTCGCCGGAACCAACCTCGAAACTGACGTCAGAGGCAGCAACCACCGCGCCGTAATATCGCGTTAATCCATCGGCTTTAATCACTACTGTTCTTTCCCTAGTGGTACTTCAACGCACGCAAGCGGCATAGATTAATGTCCAAAAATAACAAATGCCATCCCATCGAGCTCTGGACAGATAGGCCACATTAACCCACGCTGCACGCATGAGTCGCCATTGTATGATCCCTGGTCCGGCCGGTAATTTGGAAGCCATGATTGATGACTCAAACGAAGGTTCTTGGGTCATATTTTGTCACCCTCATCCTCTCTACGGCGGGTCGATGTTTGATGCAGTTCTCGACACCGTTGAAAAAGCAGTGGCGCCCCTGAACCTAAGCACCTTGCGATTCAATTTTCGTGGGGTTGGGTCTAGCGATGGCGAACACGATCACGGGGACGGCGAGGTTAACGATTTGGTCTCTGTCGTGGAGTGGCTCCGCCAAGCCAAAAGCCCGTCAGCAGTCTCGGTCGCTGGCTACTCATTCGGTTCGGTGGTGGCAAGCCGGGGTGTTGCCAACTGCAACACGGTCTCTCCTGTCGTGTTAATCGCACCACCTACGTCTTCTATGACATTAGCAAACGACCTAATGGTCCCCGTGCGCGTTATCGTCGGCGATGCCGATCCGTTTGTTGACCTTCCGAAGCTCCGACAATGGCAGCAGCACCAACACGACGCCAAAATCGTGACGATCCCCGGGGCCGATCACTTCTTCGGGGACCAACACCAGGCATTACAGTCGGCAACATCGGCTATTTTCAGTGAAGCCCCACGCCTGTGATCCAACCATGACCGACGAATACAGCCACATATACGGCTAAGCCCAATAGAGTCGGCAACCATAAGTCATTCCACCGGAGTGCAACCCGGCCCGTCGCAATAGCACCAAATGGGATGTTCGATGTACGCGCAGCAAAAACAGCCCACGCGCGGTCTTGCTCGCCAGCCATACGCATATCCATCAAGTACGTACCGAAGATCGAGACAAGACCGAATGTCCCGAAAAAAATTAACGAGGCGACGTCACCATTCGAAGTCATATGTCCCACAACCCACAACACCACGGCCCACTGAAACGGATGGCGGGTAATGCATATGACGCCACGTGGCTCTGTTTCCAACTCGCCTTCTTTCCCAAGGCTCGTTGGGTTCTTGGTCGAGAACGCTCCGACGGCGAGAACGAAAGACAATCCCACCAACACGTATGTTGACCACCAGTGGGCCGGGCTTGGCAACCACAAATACCGACTCACCGGTCGGTCCGCGTAGCTCAAGATCATGAACCCAAGCGCCAACACCGCAACGATCGAGTACGCGGCTAGGTACCCATTGCGGCCTAGTCGCTCGATCAACATCTGGCGAAATGACGTACTGCTGATCCCGAGGTGGGAAATCAAGAACAATACACTCGCGAAAACCAACCTTGACAAAACCATGCCTCATCCATGGATAAGCATTTAATCCTGCATCCATAGGACACAAAAGCCAACCTAGGGAGCTGTGATACGCTCTTTGCCATCAGCTTGGGGAGGCGGAAGGCGATGCGCGACATTACGGGAAAAGTTGCATTCATCACTGGTGGCGCTAGTGGCATGGGCTTGGCGATGGCCCGTTCGTTCGCGGCTGCCGGCATGAAGGTTGCCATCGCGGACGTCGAACAGGCTGCGCTCGATCGTGTCAAGGCGGAGTTCGACGCGAGCAACGCCGAGGTCATTACGCTTCGCGTGGACGTGACCGATCGAGCCGCGATGGAAGCCGCAGCGGACGCTACCGAAGCGGCTTTCGACAAAGTTCACGTCCTTGTAAACAATGCTGGTGTCGCTGTCGGCGGATCGCTGGATCAGATGTCTTATGAGGATTGGGATTGGGTGATGGGGGTTAATCTCGACGGCGTGGTCAACGGGCTACAAGCATTCCTGCAGCGAATCAAAGCTCATGGTGAGGGTGGCCATGTCGTCAATACCGCATCCCTCGCGGGTCACTTCGCGATTCCAGGACTAGGGATTTATACCGCGACCAAATACGCGGTCGTTGGTATATCCGAAACGCTCCGCGCTGATCTAAAACAACACAATATTGGGGTTTCCGTGCTTTGTCCCGGGGTGGTCAACACCAATATTTTCGATTCAGGACGCAACCGACCCAGCCATCTACAGGGTGAAACGGACACGGCCCAAATGGTCCTATCGGAGGATCTGGCGGAACCGGAACGGGAGCAACGCATGGCAGAAATGATGGCGAGAGCACTGGATCCGGCCGTGGTCGGCGATATGGTTTTGCATTCGATCCAAGAAGACGAGTTCTACATTTTCTCGCATCCGGAGGTCGAACCGATGGTTTCTGGAAGGGCGGCCGAAGTCACCGACGCGTTCGCGCGATGGCGCAAATACCGCGAGGACCACGGCGTCTGAACATGGAGTTGAACCGGGCGTTGGTCGGCGTTACCGGAGGCGCCGCTAGGCTCCAGACACCGGCTCTGGTCATCGACTTAATCCGTCTAAAAAACAACCTAGAGACTATGGGCACGCACTGCCAAAAGGTTGGTGTCGCCTTGCGCCCCCACACAAAGACCCACAAATGCGCTGCCATAGCACAACTGCAAATTGAGGCCGGGGCCCGCGGTATCTGCTGTGCAAAATTAGGGGAGGCCGAGGCTATGCAAGCCGCTGGCATTCAAGACATTCTACTTACCTCCCCGGTCGTCACGCCGAGTGGCATCGACCGCCTCCTGAATTTGAATGAGAGCGATACCGACATCTTTGCCGTCGTCGATAATCCGGTAAATGGCACGGCACTCAATGACGCTGCTCGAAAATTTAGTACCCCGCTAAAGGTTCTACTCGATCTCGATCCGGGTCTTCACCGAACAGGCATAGAACCAGGTCCAGACGCGTTAAAACTAGCACAGCAACTTTCCGAATCGGCATACCTCGACTTTACCGGACTCCAAATGTACGCGGGGAACCTGATGCACGTCGCGCCTTTTAACGAGCGTCGCGAGCAGTCTGCGGCGGTTATGGATACGCTGGCGGATTTCCGTAACGAACTTCAAAAAGCGGGTGTGGCTTGTGCCATCACCAGCGGCGGCGGAACGGGTACGTTCGATATCGATCCGGAAACGGGCGCGCTAGATGAACTTCAAGCGGGGTCGTATGCGTTCATGGATCGTCAGTACAACGAAATTGAAACCAGGCAGGGTGACCACCCCGCGTTTTTTACCTCACTGTTCGTGCAGACGACGGTGGTATCCGCGAACCACGACAACCTGCTCACCACCGATGCTGGCCTTAAGGCCTTCGCAACCGACGATAAAAATCCCGAACTCCACGAAGGCGGGCCGCAAGACGGTCGTTACTTCTTTTTTGGTGACGAACATGGCGGTGTTCGATGGCGTACAACTGAGGTATTCGCTGTTGGCGACTGGATGCGTGTCATCACACCGCACTGCGACCCAACGTTTAATCTCTATGACGTCGTTCACGTCATCGAAGGAGACACACTCGTCGACATCTGGCCGATAGATGCCCGCGGTCGTTCAGCGTAACAACGCCTTGTTAAAGTCCCTTTGCAAACATCGCAAGCGCGTCGAGTACGTCATTGGGTCGTTCGCTCAACATGAAGTGGCCGCAGCCGTCGAGGCTAACGATTTCGGCATTCGGTAACGCTTTCGCGACTTCGAGTCCTGCCCGGGCTGGTGTCATTAAATCCGCGCCGGCTGCAATTACAAGCGAAGGACACATGACCTCATGGGAAACCTCAGCAAAACCGTGGCACGCCCGTAGATCGGCGTGAAGGACGCCCGGGCTCGCCCGTTCGAGGAGTCTTTCGCCCGTGCCCATCATCCAAACCCCCGGGTTGCAATTAGCTCCCACCTTTCCCTGGGACGAATGACTCCACGTATTGATCATCTCAATCGCGGCATGATCATTGTCGGCTGCTGCGTTCAACAACACGTCGGTAACGGGCATCGGGACCGATGTGCCCAAAAGGGCGATGGCACGACAACGATCCGGATGATCCACGGCGAATCGATAGGCAACCAAAGAACCCATGCTATGACCAACGATGATCGACGGGGCGAAACCAAGTACATCGACGACGACGGCCAACCAATCAGCCATCGCATCGATCGTATCCAGCGGTGCGCCTTGGCTCCGCCCATGCCCGGGTAGATCGACGGCGGCACTATTGAATCCATGGCGGGCAAAGTATCGAGACGGCATCACCCAAATACTGTGGTCCATCCCCGCACCATGGATAAACACAATCCCCGGAGCATCGGGTTTGTGTCCAGCGGTGCCCGTCGACACAAATACACGTTCTGCGTTCACCTCAAGGTACATCGTCAGCCTCTTTGCGAACGACGTAGTCCGCGTGCCAGATCCTCGATCAAGTCGTTCGGGTCCTCCAATCCGATGGAAAGTCGGACGAGACCTTCGCCGATCCCCGCGCTCGCAAGCGCATCGGTACTCATGCGGTGATGGGTAGTACTCGCCGGGTGAATCACCAGGGATTTCGCATCGCCAATATTTGCTAGGTGTGAAAAAAGTGAAAGCGCTTCGATAAACGCTCGCCCTGCACCCCGACCGCCTTTGATATTGAAACTGAATACTGCACCCGCGCCTTTTGGCAACAATCTGGAAGCGAGCTCCCGATCAGGATGCGAATCGAGCTCCGGATAGAGCACGGACTCAACGGCTTCGTGTTCGTCCAGAAAGGCCACAACTCGGCGGGTATTCTCCACGTGTCGCTGCATCCGTAACGGTAGTGTTTCTAGACCTTGCAGCACGTGAAATGCGGTCGTTGGTGCCATGCACGCACCAAAATCCCGAATGCCTTCTTTCCGTGCTCGTGTAATGAAAGCTAGCGGTCCAAATTCTTCCGCAAAAACCAAATCGTGAAACCCCTCGTACGGTTGCGTCAATGTCGGAAATCGGTCTGATGCTTCCCAGTCGAACGTCCCACCATCGACCAGCAAGCCGCCGATAACAATGCCGTGCCCACTTAAGAATTTAGTCGCTGAATGCACAACGATATCGGCACCATGTTCGATGGGCTTACACAAGTACGGCGTCGCAAAAGTCGAATCCACAACCAGTGGCATTGCGGCATCATGCGCGACCTCCGCAAGCGCCGACAAATCGAGCACTTCAAGGCCCGGATTGCCCAAGATCTCTCCGAATAACAGTTTGGTTGATGGCGTAATGGCGCTGCTAAACGCTTCGACAGAACGGGGATCTACGAAAGTGGTCTCGATACCAAAACGGGGCAATGTGTACTCAAGCAAATTGTGGGTTCCGCCGTACAGCGATCTGGACGCAACGATATGATCCCCGGCCGAACAAAGTGTCGCGACCGCGAGATGCATGGCCGCTTGGCCACTAGCAGTTGCTATCGCCCCGACACCCCCTTCCAAGGCTGACACCCGTTCTTCCAATACCGCGTTAGTCGGATTGGAGAGCCTTGAATAAACGTGTCCAGCTCGCTCGATATTGAACAACCCGGCGGCGAAATCAGAGTCCGGAAATACGAACGAAGCCGACTGATATATCGGCGTTGCGCGGGCGCCGGTCACCGGGTCTGGCTGCTGTCCCGCGTGCAGCGTTAACGTATCAAATCCCGTTGTCCGGGGCCCTTCATGTTCAGACATGGCAATCGAACTCCATCCCAGAAGGCCCGGGCACACCGAACCGAAACTTCATGATTACTGCTTGCACCGTCCCACCACAAGCCCGATGTTAAAAACATTGGCGCAATAAACCCATTATCGAAGTTCTATGTCCGATAGGTAACCCGAACTGGACGCATTAACTTCAGCGCGGCAAGATAGACGCCATGTACGAACATACCGACTATCCCCTTCGCGAGGGCCTTATCGAAGCCCACGAGAAGGTCTGGGAAAGCATCGCAGAACCAGGCCCGTTTTGGACCGGGACGGAACGAATCGCGATGGTGGTGGAATCGCGTGCCGCGACGAGTTGTCGTTTGTGTGCGAAACGTCGGGAAGCACTCTCGCCCTACGCCGTAGACGGCGTGCACGATAACGAGACGGACTTAGACGCCGTGATCGTCGATATGATTCACCGAATTCGATCGGACCCTGGTCGTATCACGCGAAACATGTTCGATCAGGTTATGACGGCTGGTATCACACCCGAGCACTACATTGAAATCGTGGGTGTGGTGAACTCCTCGGTCATCATCGACACGTTACACGCGGCGTTGGGTCTCCCTCTGGCCAACCTCCCGACACCACAACCCGACGCACCCACGGGACAGCCCCCTGCCAATGTGACAGATGGAGGTGCTTGGGTTCCTATCGCGATAGGTAACGAACGACCCGGTATGATTAACGGACTCAGCGACAACCGTGAGCCCAATATTGCGCGTTCCATGGGACTCGTACCAAGCGCCGTACAACTCTTCTTCACGGCGTTTCGACCCCATTACGCATTGCAGAACATCCCCCTCGATCTGAAGCAATCTCAGGCGGAATTCATCGCATCCCGCGTTTCCGCGCTGAACCAGTGTTTCTACTGAACCACCTCACATACGATGTTGCTCCGGGCGAGCGGCCAGCCAGACCAAAAAGACTACGATTTAAATTCAGTCACCGATGACCATCTCGACTCGGGCGTCGATTTTGGTCATTGGCTCAGGTCCCTGACCGAAGCAGCCATTCAAAACCGATGGGATGATCTCGCAACCATTCGCGATCAAGCAGGTGCGGCTATGGGCACGCAATCCATGGTGGATGCGCTTGTGGTTGCGTCAGGCTTCAACGGAATCACTCGGGTTGCAGACGCGACCGGCATTCCGCTCGATGAGAACACCCAGCAAATGACCGTCGACATGCGTGAATCGACGGGGATCGAACGATTCAACTACACCGAAAAATCGGACCGGTACGACTTCGTCACGACTTGACCACGTATCGCCGTTGAAGCTCTTCGAGGTCCCGCGCATTGAGGCCTATACTACTTTCCAGATATCCATCGATCGAGCCGTGCAGCTTTTCCATCACACGAAAAGCAGCCCTCAAATACTCGATACGGACGCCGGCGACGGATTTGATCATCTCAATTTCAGGACTCAACGAGCCGTAGTACTGTCGAATGCGAGGTAGGATAAAACCCTCGAAATCTATAGCGCTGTTGGTCAACAAGTAGTCTTCCTCAACGTTCTCGCGATTGACGCCGAGTGATTCAAGAATCATCGCAACAGCAAGACCCGTTCGGTCCTTCCCTGCTGTGCAGTGGACCAAGAATCCCCCGTCACGAGTGCTCAACAGCGCCGTAAATACCTCGCGAAAGTTTTTCGCGTGGTCGCGAGCAAGATCCTCATTAATCGCCATCATAAAATTGATTCGTTGGTCTTCAGTCGGCGGACGGCTTCGCAGCGTTTGCCGCATCGATGGAGCGCTACCTGGGTCTATCGAAACGACTGTTCGTCTCGGATTTTCAGGCGGCAAGGGAGTCGGATCGTCTGCCCGCTCGTCAGCTCGGCGCAAGTCACATATGTGCCGAATATCCAATTCGTTAAACGTCGCAAGTCCAGTCGGCGTTATATTGGAAAGTGTTCCACATCGAAACAGTTTGCCCAGAACCACCCGGCCCCCTGTGACGGTCGGGTAGCCACCAAAGTCTCGAAAATTCACGCCGCCTTCGATGTCGATAATTTCTGGCATTCGTTACGTGGTTAACCCTTCATTGAAGTCGCTGGGAGCGGCGAGTTCCGCTTACCGTATACAAGGCCGCTGTCGATATTGGCAACCAGATAAACTACGGGCGAATTTCGTAGTAGCTATTGACCGACGTCCCAAATTCCAACCGTTCAAAGCGCGAGAACCCCGCGGTTTCGGTCATGTCTCTGGCTACCTGCTCATTAAATCCTAAAGTACCCAACCCAGCCCCATCAGGCGTGGACATACTCGAAGACATACAAATCATTAGTGAGAAACCATAGAAAAGGCCCGCGCTGGGATTTTCCGTCAAATTCTCTGCGAACGTCGGAAGGCTTCGAATATCCGAACAAAGCCACGTTCCATCAGCTTTCAAGCAACCATGTACATCGGCGATAAGCCGTTCGGGATATGGCGCGTCATGAACGACATCGAACGTGGTAACGAAGTCGATACTACCGTCGCGAGGAAGAGGTTCCACCGTTGGGTTGACGAAGCGAACATTTTTCAGATCGGTTTCCTTCAGGTGGGCGTGTGCATTGGTTAATGCATGTTCGGACGTGTCATAGCCAACGAAATCCGACGCAGGGAATGCCTCTGCCATGACGAGGATCGCTTGGCCCGCTCCACAACCAACGTCGACAACGCGCGCGCCGGACGTAAGCTTTTCAGTAACTCCGTTAAGGGAAGGCAGAATGTTTTGAACCAATTCGTTTTTCGGGACGTAGTTGTTGAGGCGCTCAATTCCGCACGCACATGCTTCGCCTTGGTCGTCATAACTCAGTCCTAAACCGGTGCGGAACGCATCGCCCAATTTCGGCACGGCATCGTGCGTCGCAACAACGGCTTGAAATCCACCCGCGAAATAAAAGGGATTTTCGTCATCGCAAAGGACGATGGCAGCCTCAGGCGAAAGGCTGAAAGAATCGTCGTCAGCCGAATATTCGATTTGTCCGACGCAAGCCTGATGCCGTAGCCATTCGCGTAACCAGCGTTCGTGAAGGCCGGTACACTCCGCAAATTCGGTGCTCGTGACCGGTCCTTCGTCTCGTAGTTGACGATATAGGCCCATCTTGTCCCCAACGTAAGACAAACTGCAGTTAAAGCCAGCCATGACTTGTTGACTTACCTGCTTGACGTAGGTTTCTAATTTTTCTCGATCTACTTGTGTCGCTTCCGCCATAAGAGTGTCTCCTGGTCGATTCACAAAGATGCTAACCCATGGAACTACTTCTAGACTCTATCTCTCAACCTATTAGTTATCGCGACGCCGGCGGGTCTCCCTTCTAGAAGTCAACCGTCGAGCATAAAACTGCCCGTCGCTTCGACGACGATGGAGTCATTGTCTTGCCGGAAAACCTTGCCTTCAATCAGGGCCACTCGGCCTTTACGTCGCAACAGGCGACCCTCCAACCGCACCGGCGTGCCAACCGGAAGAGGTTGCCTGTACCGAACTTCTGCTCGCGCGGTGAAACAACGCTCGCCCTGTAGATAGAGCCAGTTGGCCATGACGTCATCAAGCAGACAAAACAAAATGCCTCCGTGAACGACCCCGTCATACCCAGCGTAGCTTTCGTTGGGGACGAATTCGGCCCGGCACACATTGTCAACCAATTGAAACCGAACCCCGAGACCACGATCGTTTCCAGGACCACAAACAAAGCACCGATTAGCGCTACTGTCCAACAAATCTCCGCTCCCTGGCTCAGACTCGCCACGATCAAGCTATCATAAGTGAGTGTCTCACCTAAGCATCCAACACATTCGGGCGCGTATCGCCGCTCATCAACCCGAACGGTTCCCCGTCAATGAAGAGACCAGGCAGGCTGCAGTCGCCGTGGTGCTGCACGTGACTGACGAGGGTTCAGAAATCCTTTTCATCAGGCGTGCTCAACACGATGCCGACCCGTGGTCAGGGCATATGGCGTTTCCCGGGGGGCATCGCGACCCCGTCGATACTAGTCTCAAGGCCGCTGCCATTAGAGAAACTCAAGAAGAAATTGGACTGGATCTCGATACAGCAACGTTCCTTGGACCACTATCGCAACAACGCGCGATGCCGCGTGGCCGAACCACCGATATGGTGGTGGCTCCCTTCGTCTTTGAAATCAACGACGTTCCGGTCTTTCACCCGAATCATGAAGTCGACGAAATCGTCTGGGGGCCGCTCGACCATATGCTAGACCGATCCCTATGTGATACCGAAACGCGCCCTATTGGCTCGAGTTCGACCGTATTCGATGGCTATCGGCTCAGCGGCGGACATTTCGTTTGGGGCTTGACCTATCGGGCCTTACAAACTTTTTTCAAAGTATTAGATCCAAGCTACATGGGCCCGGACGACTAAATGTCGACAGCTCGAACGCTGTCCGCTTTTCGAGCTAAATGACGCGCAATGCGTTCAGCAGGGAAATTCAATTGGGACATCGCAATACCTGTATTGAACTCCTCTCGATATACGCGAATAAGGCCTGCGTCTAGCGTAAATTGACTCATACCCTCAAACACCACACGCTCGCCCTCGGCCCCGTCAAGCTTTGAAACATAACTGAATTGATATCTCGCATACCCCATCGCAGTATTCGCTATCGGTTCAAACATCTGCCACCGAAACCCTTCCGCATGACCCCAGAAGTGCATTTCGAGCATGCGCGCAATGGCGTCCCGTCCATGAAACGCACCATAAAAACAGTCGTTGTAAACACCATCTTCCGTGAAAAGTTCCGCAAGTTTTTGCCCGTCACCGGATTCAACCGCGCTGGTAAATTGCCGTAGCATTCGATCGAAGACGGTATCGTTCATTTAACGTTCACGCGATCCGAAGACCGTGATAGTCGGCGATCGCGAGCCCCGCAGCCACACTGGTAAAAGGGTCGTGATCTACGACCCGGTGAGGAAAGTGTTTGTTGAGCATGTGCTGCACGGCTGGGATTAACGACGACCCGCCTGTCCGAAGCACAATATCGACATTTTTCGGGACGATGTCAGCACGGTGAATGATCTCCAATACGGCTTGCTCAACCCGCACGAGCGAGTCATTGATGACATCTTCGAACTCTCCACGTGTAAGAGAAGCTTCAATGTCGATCTCCGCAATATCTAACACGGCATCGTTAGCGAAAGACAACTCCGCTTTAAAATCTTTGATGGCTTGAAACGCTAGGTAGCTATAATTCTGTTGGATGAGCTCGCGCAGGCGACGGAACTTTAGTCGAGCTTCACCTCCTTGTGAAATACATTCAAGAACGGGCGTCGTGTATCGATTTTGGTTGAGTAAATACGTGACGGCCCAGTTCAACAGCAAGTCCTCATAATCCTCGAAAGGAAATTGTGTTTCGATCTCTTGGCGATCGGTGCCCCGACGTCGCCATCGCTCTCCTTTTCCGAGCAGTGGGAACAGCAGGCGACTGAATATGCGTTGGTCAATACGATCGCCACCTAACGCGATTCCGTGGGTGGCGACCACCGAAAAAGCATTTCCCGAGCGGCGTTGCAATACGCAAAAATCCAACGTCCCGCCACCGAAATCAACCGTCAGTATCGTTTCTCCTGCCGCACCAGGCCGTTCGTGTAGAAAACTAACCGCCGCCGCAATCGGTTCTGGGTAAAACCGGTGATCTTGAATGCCCGCATGGCCATACGCTTCACCCAACCGACTTAAAGCAACTTCATTGCGTTTTACGTCTCTCCCCTCAAAATTGACGGGGTGCCCTACACAGGCCGAACTGACTTCGATTCCGCCTACTTCAAGCTCTTGGCGTATGCGCAGCAATATCGGCGTAATTAAGGCGACCAACCGAAAAGGATGATCGAAAACCATCAGTCGCCGAACGCTTTGGTTTCCCAACAACCGTTTCGTGCCCTGGAACAACCGCCCACGTAGACCCGTGTCAATCATCGACTCGCCGTACACTGCTTGCGAAAGTGTTTCGGCCGGCCGTTGCCCGCTTGGGTCGGCTGCGCCCACCGCCAGGGTTGCGCGTCCAATGACTTCCGGGACGAGTTCCACCGTCCGTCCAGTATTGCCCTCAATGTAACGGTCGATGGCAGCCTGGCCAGTAATGGTTTGAAGATCCGCATCGATATACGTTGCGGACGGCATGATAGGGGAATCCGTCTCGAGCTGAATGAGCGAAACTCTTTCCCCATCAAACACGGCAGCGGTCGAATTCGTCGTCCCGAAATCAATTCCTATCCCTACGTTTGTCACGTTCTTCATAATTCCGCCGCAACCAGGGCATCTGACGCGAGCCAACGGCCCATGTCCTCATCGTTCAGCTCCAACCAATCCCTGAGGACCTCCTCATTGTGTTCGCCACGATGCGGCGCGCCACTCCGTACCTCCGCTTCAGCATCCGAAAACCGATACGGGCTTTGTGGTATGACGCGCAACCCACCGATACGGTCATCAACTTCGGTAAGTACGCCCCGGTGTCGCACAGTATCGGATTCCATTAGTGTCGAACTGTCGCGAACCTCGCCCCAAGCGAGGCCCAACGACTCCATGATTTCTTGAACTTCGGACCTGGTTCTCAACGACCTAAAGAACGTTGCTGCAGATTCGCGTCGCTGTTGAATCTTCTGTTCCAACGATGCCCCTACCTGAGTGGGATCTTCAACGTCCGTGCGAGTGTTCAACTGGCGCCAAATATGTCGAAAATCCCCCGCAATGAGTACTGGGCCAAATCCTGTGTCCCAAATGTCCGAGACCGCCGGTCCTGTGTCGTGCGAATCTTCAAGGTGATAAAGCAGTTGATCATCAGTCACAACGGTCGCATCAAGCATCGACATATCGATGTGTTGACCAAGCCCTGTGGTTTGCCTCAAGTGCATCGCGGCAAGTACGGCGACCAGACCATGCAATGCCGCATTGGTATCCGACATCGATACCCTTATATCTTGCGCCGGACGACCATCCCGCGCTTGCCGCTTGACCAACCCCGATTCGGCATGAATGACGGCGGCGTACGCCATCCTTTGAGACTCTGGGCTATCTTGTCCAAATCCCGAAATCGAAAGAAGTATGAGGTCTTTTCTTGCCGCCTTTAGTTGCCGATAACCAAGTCCTAGTCGGTCCATCACGCCGGGACGAAAATTCTCGATAACGATGTCGGCTTTAGCGGCTAGTTGCTTGGCTAACGCCACGCCTTTCGGAACCGAAAGATCGATGCAGACGTCGCGTTTGCCCGCATTCTGTTGATGAAAATATCCCGGCACTCCACCTATTACTGCCCCCCAAAGACGCGTGAGATCCTCATTTGGCGGTTCAAGCTTAACCACGTCTGCACCGAGATCCGACAGCATACGGCCGGCAAAGGGACCCGCTAACACCCGCGAAAGGTCGAGGACTCGGACTCCCTCGAGGGGGTAGGTCATCTCAACATCCCGGACTCGCGAGCGGCCCATTTATTTAACTGCTTGCCGCTCCTATATCTATTCATCGTACGTAGTCGACCCAAATAACTTTAGCAATCACCGTTACGACTTTTCGCAAACAAAGTTTGTCAGTGTAAACGCGGTTAACGGATGGACGCCAGAGTTCTATTTTTTTATCGAAATACGACAGCTGAGCTCGTGTGTTTACTTGGGAGTGCACTCTTTAGAACTGCCGAACTTCCGGCCTTGCGCGCAGAAAAAACCCGGCTACGGCCGGGTTTTTATCGCTCGTTGTTAAATCGATCTAGCCTAAGAAGGACTAACGTCGCTTCACGCCTGAACCAATGGCTCGATCCCGCATGTCACTCCCGTTCCTCCCAATCCACAGTACCCGCCCGGAACCTTTGCGAGGTATTGCTGGTGGTTGTGCTCCGCATAAAAGAATATCGGTGCCTCTACAATTTCTGTCGAAATATCGCCGTAACCTGCGCTACGCAGTCGTTGCTGATATTCGTCGCACGAACGATGCGCTAGTTCCATCTGTTCGGCACCATGGACAAATAGTGCAGAACGATACTGAGTACCTAGATCATTGCCCTGGCGCATACCCTGGGTTGGGTCGTGCCCCTCCCAAAAAACTCTCAACAACTCCAGATACGTAACCATCGCCGGATCGTATACCGCAAGCACCGCTTCGGTATGTCCCGTTAAACCAGAACAAACTTCCTCGTAGGTGGGGTTCTGTGTGTGACCACCTGCATAACCCACCGCGGTGGTATACACCCCGTCTATTTGCCAGAACAACCTCTCCGCACCCCAAAAACACCCCAATCCTGCCACTAACATTTCCATGTGCTGCGGAAACGGCGGTTGCAGCGGTCTGCCGTGAACAAAGTGGCTTGGAGGGACGGGTACAGCGTCGGGTCGTCCAGGCAACGCCTCATTAGCACGCGGCAATCGGAGCTTGTATTCCAATGCCATTCAGAGCTCCTGAAGTTCTCGATTCCGATCATACCAGTCAGCCTTACCCGTTCGCACGAATACGATACACTGCCGCGATGCAAAACCTTGGTGTGACGACGGTTCTCTGTTGCCTGCTCGCAATCACTGGGTGCACAACCACTTCATCCGAGCCAGCGAACTACGTAGACCTCATCCAATCGGTACAAGGCGGAGAAAATGTATCCCCCGAAGACATAAAGCTCGCCTTTTTAGCCACCCCTGACTTTCCCCAACGTCTTCAAAGAGTTTCCGCCCTTGAACGTCAAGCTCTGCAGCTTTTGATTGACCAGCCCCTGAAACTCGGTGCAATTGGGACTGCGATTCTCGATATTTATTACGGTAGTCTTGCTGGGCACCTTGCCCTTGCCGCGTTTTACGAGCGCGTCGAAGACGAAACAGCAGAATTGCATCGCGACTGGGCTAAACGCATCGTTACTTCAATCGAATCAGGCGCCGACGGAACTCGGAAACTACCGTACCGCGTTTTTTCGGGTCCGGAAGCACGATCCTATTTAGTCGCATTGGGTCGCACACCCGTCGGGTCTATCTACCAGAGCGATCAGGAACGGCCGTTCATGATGGTCATTGCCTCAAAACCACCGTTGGGACCCCTTGTTAATGTGTTTTTCAACCTCGGTGACGCGTACTCCATCGTCTCGCAACAAATCAGTGAGACGACGCAAGACAGCGAATTTACGCCCGGTGCTTTAATCGGTTTCCTCGCACAACGCGACGACTCAGCTGCGCAAGCCTTTATCGGCACGTACCTTGCATCAGAGGACCGGCTCGACGAGTCGATCAACTGGCTTTCCGCGTCAACCCGTTCTGGGAATGTCCTTGCGAATCTCACCCTTGCACGGGTTTGGTGGACTAAAGCTCGGCGTCATACTGACGAGAAGTCCCGGTCGGAGGCGGTTAATCTCGCTGTCGAAAACTACGTACGCGCCATCAGCGTCGGCTCGGACGAGGCCATGTACATGTTGGCGGTTCTTTATCTACGCGACCAGTTAGGGCCCAACAAACTGCAAGCCGGAATCGAGCTCATGGAGCAGGCGTCCGCACTCGAAAATACTCAAGCCTTAATCTACCTTGGACAGCTTTACTTCGACGGTAGACAAATCGAGCGGGATCTGGGAAAAACCGCCGCTTACTTTATTGAAGCGGCAGAACTGGACGACGACTTCGCTAAGCTCCAATACGCTCGTTTTCTCATGCACCCGGATGTTGATAAGCCGTTCGAACGTCGAGCATACGATTGGCTCCGAGAAGTCGCGAGTCAGGACAATCCGGACGCGATGCTGGTGCTCGGGAACCTCTATGCCCGGGGTGTACACGTGAACAGGAGCTTTCGACGAGCTTTTGGGTGGTTCCGCAAAGCGATCGCAAGTGCACCAGAAGACGCCAGCATAATTAACGAGGTGGCGTGGACACTCGCGGTTACCAACCTCGAAAGGTTAAAGAACCCCCAATATGCCCTTGAAATCATGACTGGCATCATGGAGAGCGACCTTAAGGCGCGTCAAACCCCAGCCTATTTGGATACATGGGCCGCCGCTCATGCAGCAAGCGGCGACTTTAATACTGCCGTTGACCTGCAGACGGAGGCAGTGGAGCAAGCAAGACGGCAGGAACAAAACGCCGTGATCGACGTGCTGCTGGAACATCTAGACGCGTTTAAAGCAGGCCACCCCGTCGTCGACCCCATACCTTGACTGGTTTTGACTGAGAACAGACGTGTCGAATGAAGTCGTAGACGACTACCGCGGTATTCTCAAGAACCAGTGTCCCGTGATCGATGTACGGTCGCCCGACGAGTACATCAAAGGTGCAATTCCCACCGCCATCAATCTCCCAATCTTGAACAATGACGAGCGCCAACAAGTGGGCACCTGTTACAAAAACGAAGGGCAAAGCGCAGCAATTAGGCTCGGGCAAAAACTGGTCGCGGGAAGCGTTCGCGCGAGGCGTGTGAGCGAATGGGCATCGTTCGCGCACTCTCACGAAGGCGCGCTATTTTGCTGCTGGCGAGGGGGTCTGCGCTCACGTATCGCGCACGAATGGTTAGCAGAAACCGGTTCAATCATTCCCATCGTCAAGGGCGGCTCCAAGGCGCTCCGCCGTTATTGCCTTCAACGGCTCGAAGCATCGGCAGATCACAGTTGGCTGGTATTAGGCGGCCGAACCGGGAGCGGTAAAACGCGATCGTTGCGGCAACTATCAAATGCCATCGATTTGGAGCAATTGGCGAACCATCGCGGCTCAGCATTCGGAGGGGACATTGCTCTCCAACCTCCACCTGTCTCATTTGAAAACGCCCTCGCCGCTGCCCTAATTTCAATTGATCACGACCGTCCCATCGTCGTTGAGGATGAAAGCCGAACCATCGGTCGCCTTGCGCTGCCAGATAGACTCTTCGCCAGTATGCAACGCGCCCCCTTAGTCATTCTTGAACTGTCGCTCGAAAAGCGTATCGCCAATATCTACGATGAATACGTTGTAAACGGCGTTCCCTCAATGTTCACCAACGCACTGGGGCGGATACGCAAGCGTCTAGGAGACGCGCTTTATCGCGAGCTCCTAGGGCTCATGGAAGAAGGGTTCGATACTGGGAATAAAGAGTCACACCTCCAATGGATCGACTCGCTGCTGACCAACTATTACGACCCGATGTACGACTATCAACTTGAACAAAAAAGCGCGCGCATCATCTTTCGAGGGACCGTCGATGCGGTTGGCGAGTATCTTGAGGAGCAAGTTATTACTGGGTGAAGGTTACACGCCCTTGGTTACCGCAAGAAATTGCGTTGGTCCGATGCTAATGGAACCACGTCGCACGTTTCCATGTACCAGGCGAGCATACGTTCCTTCAACCGATCGATGGAACGAGCACTACTCGGTTCATTTATCAAATTGGTGGTTTCACCCGGATCCGATCCTAGATCATAGAACTCGTCGGTTTCATACGCCCGTCGTACGTATTTGAATTGACCGTCTCGACACATCGTGGCTTTCGAATGCGGGAACACATCGCCTTCACGAAGTTGCTGCTCGATTCGAGGGGAATAGAGCCCCAGCCCGCCCATTCCACTGGTACTCTCACGCTCGCTGGCGTGAACCTCTTGCCGCAGTCGGCCTCCTTCACAAAAGACCGCATCGCGATGGATAGCCTCGGTATCGGCCAAGACGCTTCGTAAACTTTTCCCAAAGTGCCAATACGGCGGCTCTATTCCCGCGCAGTCGTACACGGTCGCCGGAAAGTCGATCAATTCAATCAGTTGGTTCCGAATCCCTGGCGCAGCGGCCATGGCGGCAGGCGGTTTGACGATAAACGGTACCCGGCTCAGGCAATCTTGGAAGGTGTTTTGTGTCTTCTCGACTAAACCGTAATCGCCAGTAAAGTCGCCGTGATCCGAAAACACGAAAATCGCACTGTGCTCGTATAAGTTGGCATCGCGCAGGCTTTCGATAAGTAGCCCAAACTGATGATCCACCCGTGCACACATACCGAAGTACGTGGCACGCAATTCCGTCCAACGTTCTTCCGACCAGTTGACAAGGCCCTGTCCGTCTCGAATACCCGTAAGCAAGGAGGGCTTATCATCCCAGCGCTCGTATTGATGCCGGGGCGGAACGTCACCGCGATCGATCATCGAGAACCAGGGCTCTTCGACACAATATGGCGGGTGCGGGTATCCGAGAGGTAAGAACAAGCACAGAGGTTGATCTCCGTCATACGTCCGAATGAAGTCCATCGCACCGTAGAGCATGGCCCAATCACCATCGAAATATACATCCGACGCCGCGCGATCCAATTTACCCTTGAAAAAACTGTAGAAAGTGTCAGTTCCGCGCTTGCCGCGCCATTCGAGATCACCTCCATGGGAGCCTTCCCTGGGGGTATACCCCCAGCGCTCATAATCCGCACGACTCGGTCTAAAGTGGACATCGCAGTGCGAGTCGTAGCCCAGTTGACCGGGTACTAAATCGTTCTTTCCACCCCACCAAACGAAGTAATCGTTGTCGCGCAACACCGACAAGAGATTCGGTTCGCCCGCCTCCGCATTCAGCATGTGATGCATCGTGCGATGGCCTCGCACGTGCGGGTACCAGCCGGTCATAAACGAACAACGACTCGGCGTACAGACAGTCGCCTGACTAAATGCGTTTCGAAAGGATATCGCATCCGTCTCAACGAGCGCGTCTAGATTCGGCGTTTTAACCGCCGGATGGTTCATATGGCCTAGCGCATCGCCTCGCCATTGGTCCGGATTAAAAATAATGATGTGAGGCGCTTGGTTCATCTTCGTTTGAGCGCTATTTCGCTGCCATGAGCGGAGATCGAATCGGGGCGCAACCTCAAAACAACCCTACCGGAATTGGATAAACCAGCCGCCCTCGTTATCCCCAAGTACTTGGACCAGAGCCCGGACGTTATTTCTGTAATCCCGCCACGAACGATCTCAAAATGTCCTACTCCCTTGACTTGCCGATTCGAACGACGCGATGGAGTCATATCCTCAACCTCAACGCAAAACGACCCACGCGAGTTAGCAGAAAGGCATTTGACGTGGTATTTATCGGGGTCGCTAGTCGTATAAAAAGCCTCTTCCGTCCAGAGAAACCAGCAGGGGACCATCCTCGGAAATCCTTCGCCGTCGAGAAAAGCAATGGTCGCAGAAATCGGCCGGGCAAGAACCTCAGCACATTCGGTCTCGGACAATTCCCTCCGCGTCGAACCGCTATCGCTTCTTATGGAGTTCATAGTTCTCAAATGCTTTTTCGACCATAGGGCGTCGCTTACCTTCCGGTACTTTGAGCGCGTAGTCAGGGTCTCGTTCCCCCTGAGCCGATACGATATGCATTAAATGGGCAGCATTTACGTGAGCTTGGAAGCCCTGAGTATCCTGCATTTGGTTGACCGCCATTTTGATCATGCGCAACTGAAACGGATCGTTCGTGGCCACACGTTCTGCGTACTCCAACACCGACGCTTGCAGTTCGGCATCGGGCACGACACGGTTGACGAGATCGAGTTCGAGGGCCTCTGCCGCATCAATAAAACGACTCTCATAGAGAACTTCCTTGGCTTTTCGCGGGTGTATGTCCCACGGCACCGTGAAAAATTGGAAATTTGACCCCAAAAACATCGCGCTATCACCTGCATAGATGATGTCCATAGCGCTGGCGACAATCCACCCGCCAAATATGCAATACCCTTGAACCCCCGCTATGGTGGGTTTCGGGACGTTGCGCCAACGCATCGACTTTTCAACGAACTGCTCTCGCGAGTGATCGTAACGGCCACGCAGACCCTCCTGCAGAGGGCGCTTCTGCATATCTTCGCGTTCGTCTGGCGTACCCAGATCGTGTCCTCCCGAAAAATGCTCGCCTTGACCGAAGAGCGCGATAACGTGTACGTCTTGATCTACCGTCGCCGTCGTAAATGCTTGGTCAAGTTCCTCAAGCAAGCGCCGACTTTGCGCGTTGCGGTACTTGGGACGCGCGGTGGTAATCCGCGCAACCCGGTTAACAACTTCGTACTCGATGTCATGAAAACTCATCGGGTTATCTCTCCTTTGCCCGTGATTCCTTGCTCGGCTAGCTCGTCGTATCGTTGCCGCGGCATTCCCAGAAATTCTTCAAACACTTCAAACGAATGCTGTCCTTGCATCGGTGCTGGTCGCGTCACCCCTCCCTCAGTCCGACTGAATAACATCGGCAATCCCGACTGCCACATCGTGCCGGCTTCCGGGTGGTCGACTAGTACCATGTGGCCACGTTCACGTAATTGCATATTTGCAACAATGTCGGCAGGGCCCAATACCGGAGCTGCCGGGACGCCGCGACGACAGAGCTCATTGGCGAGAGCGTGTCTGTCGAGCTTTTCCGTTGCCGATGATAGAAGTGCGTCGATCGAATCTTCGTGCTTCTTTCGATCCTCGTTGGAGAGCCATTGTCGTCCGTCGATTTCAAGAACCTCGCAAATGAGTTGCCAATGCAACTCGGTTTCAGCCGCTATCGCTACCCACTCGTCATCGCCTGAACTCGGATATATAGCGTGCGGCGCATACAGAGGGTGGCGATTGCCCTGCGGTCCACGTACGTGGCCATTAATTTCATATTCCATCCAAGCATCCCCGATAAACAAAAAGTTCGCTTCTTGCATCGATAGGTCAATGTACTGTCCTTCCCCGGTGCGGTCACGATGCAACAACGCCAAGGCGATTGCGGCAAATCCACACAGCCCCGCGACAGGATCAGGATACATTTGTCCTGAGTTCTGTGGTTGCTCTCCTTCGTACCCCAAGAGCGCCGACATCCCCGACGAAGGTTCGATCGTTCCACCGATTCCCGGCACGTTTGCCCAGGGTCCGGTCGCGCCATAAGCAGAGAGGCTCGCAAAGACAATATCGGGTTTGATCGTCTTCAGCGCGTCATACCCTATCCCAAGTTTATTCATTACCCGCGGTGAAAAATTCTCGGCTACAAAATCGAAATGGGGAAGAAGCTCGGTAAATAAATCTTTACCTTCCGGTTTTGATAAATCGATTGTTACGCAACGCTTGTTTAAGTTGACCGAGTTATAGAGTGGACTGCAGTTCCATGCATGTCGGGCCGTGTCAGTATTCGCCAAATTACGGGGAATTGGATTACGGTACGAGCCACGCCAACTATCTAGACGACTCCTTACTTCGACTTGAACTACATCGGCGCCCAATAACGCCAACATTTGCGTCGCGTACGTTCCCGCCCACGCCTGGGTTAAAACTAATCCACGAAAGCCCGACAAAGGACCCTTGCCCTGGCCTCCCGACCGTACGGCTTGAACGGCGATCGATTGACGCGGCGCAAATTCGACCTCGCTAGATCGAGGTTTCGGCATCTCGTGCCTCAGTTCCCAAACGGACTCCGTTGTCGACGCAAAAGGTCCGGGGAACCGCACGTTCGATCCAGACGGCGCTCTCAAAAATCCGCGAGCTTCGAATTGTGGGTTATCGGCCATTTCGTCCATTCTAAGAACCGGCCCGGCGATAACCCGTTCTGCTCCAAGTGCCGCAAAAAGATCCATTCGCGTCCAACTCGACATAGCGTCCGCGACCCGCTTTGCAAAGCGCGTAGCGTGTTTGGGTCGAATACCTGGCTGTTGTAGGTCCTCGTCGCCCGCCAGGTCGGGCAACCCCAAGAGTTGCATCGCCTTCACCCAAAAGGCTGGCCGCGATAGCGGCAACGCAAAATAACCATCCTTCACCGGTACGGGCCCTTCGTTCATGTTCACTGGCGCGCGTCTTCGTTGCCAAAGAAAGTCGGAATATTGGTAGCGTAACGGCGCCGGAGACGACGTCGAAACTAGGGTTTCCCACTCAGAAATGTCGATCAATTGCCCAAATCCATCCGTGGCGAATTTTTCGATCAAAGCGGCAACAACGCCGCCAAAGGCTAAAGTTCCCACCTGGTAGCTTGCCTGATAGCCACTTCCCTTCAATGGGGGTCTTCCGAGAAGACCGTTGCAATGGGCCCAGCCCGACCGGGCATAGGCGGTTAGATCGTTACCGAGGTAGTCCTTGAGCTCCCCCGTCTGGCCATACGGCGTGATCGCACACACGACGGCGTTCTGGTTCTGTTCGAATAGCCGCGCACCGTCGCCAAGACCGGTGACGATTACGTCGGCTACATCGATAAGCGGGTCCGCCGCCTCCCGACCGATCGACTTCTTGTTGGCCAGGACATACCGCGCCATAAGACTCTGGCCGCAACCGTCGAAGGGTGGGAGCCGCCGCGCCTGGTGCCCTCTATCCGATTCCACCAAGACGACGTCGGCCCCGTAATCAGCGAGCAGGCGCGAACACCACGCGGTCGCCAAACGGTCGCCAACATCCACAACTCGGATACCCGCTAGAGTCGATCCGTCCAGGTCGCTTTTACTCATCCTTCCACACGAGCATCAACTCATTAATCCCCCAAGAAATCAGCGACCAATTCGACAAAATCGTCCAGTTGGTCATGATGCGTCCAATGTCCCGCTTCATCGATTTCGATAAGTCGAACATCGCCAAAATGTTCCAACGTGCCTGCTTGCCCGATGCGGTGGGGATAGCCCTGTTTAGAATTAATGATCAGTACTGGACAACGTATTCGTTTCCATAAATCAATGACATCTTCGCTGGGAATGTCGTACGGGGTGTGCGCACGCGTGTAATTATCGAATTTCCAGGTGTACGTCCCGTCCTCATTCTGATTGCTCCCGTGGATCGTCAGGTGCCGGGCTTGTTGCGGTGTTAAATGGGGATTTGTTTCCTGCATTCGCTGAAACGCGTCTTCTAATGACTCATAGCGCCGGGGAATTCGACCCGCGAGCGAATAATTTGAGTCGACCCACTGGCCCAGGCGAGCGGCTGGGTCCCCTGAATATCTACCTGGATAGAGACCCACTCCTTCAACAATAACGAGTCGCTTCACCAGCTCAGGGAATATTCCCGAGTACATGGCGGCTATGGTTCCGCCCAACGAGTGTGCGACCACGGTCGCCGGCGCAAGCTCTTGTTGCCTAACAAGTTGTGCTACATCGTAGACGTACTCGAGATGTGTGTACGCGCTACCTTTACTCCACTCCGAGTCTCCATGGCCTCGAAAATCCGGAGCCACGATGTGATATCGATCACGGAACGCTTGCGCCACCCAATCCCAAGTATGGCAATGATCATGAATACCATGCACTAGCAACATGCTCTCCGCCGAATCGTTGCCCCAATCGAGGTAATGCAATCGGAGCCGTTGAGAAAAGTAAGTGTGTGAGGTCGGGTTATCGCGTTCCACTCCAGTCCCTGAATCTTTACCGCAGAATGTGCATTTTCAACCGGGCGTCGGGCGTCGGCAATGCTATTCGACCATCCAGGTACTTAAATTTCACGTCCCCCACGTTGACGTCGGGTCGAACCATCCTGTCTCGATGCGAGTCTCGGTACGTTCGGGACATGCGCTACCATGAGGCCCATGCTTCCGGGGAAAGTGGTATGACGACCTACGAAAACCTAACCATAGAAAAAAATGGCTCTGTCGCTACCATCACGTTTAATCGACCCGATAAGGCCAACGCTCTCGATCACGCACATTTACTGGATATCGAGAATGTGGCGTTGTCATTTCGCGACGATCCCGACACACGAGCCGTCGTTTTTACTGGCAAAGGTAAGCACTTTTCGTCCGGCGCAGATTTGTCCGCCCATCCCGATCCAGTAGTCAAAAACGCTGGACTCGTGCTGCGTCGTCGTCGCGCGCGACTAGGGGAACGCGCAATCGAAGCGATCTACAACATGGATCAAATCACCATTGCCGCGTGGAACGGTGCCGCGATGGGAGGAGGCGCTTGCTTAGCGACTGCGATGGATTTTCGTATCGGCGCGGACGACTGCTTCATGCAATACCCCGAAATTTTGATTGGTGTGAATCTGATGTGGAAAAGCCTTCCTCTTATTGCCCACCTCGCCGGGCCAGCACGCGCCAAGCGTTTGGTGGTTGGTGGAGAACGTGTCGACGCATCAACGCTTTACGACTGGGGCATTCTCGATGCTGTCGTCAACCGAGAATCCTTGTTGGAAGAGGCTCTGTCTTGGGCGACGCGTTACGCCGCGCTCGCGCCGATTCCCGCCCAAATGATTAAACGGAGTGTCAATGCAATCGTTTCATCTCTAGATGCGGCCGTCATGCACATGGATGTCGATCAAAATATCCTTTCGGCCACCACCGACGATCGCCAAATCGCGGTGAAAGCCTATCTCGAAAAGAGTGACCCTTCGTTCACGGGTAACTAACTTCCAAGTCCCACAATGTCGATATGCAAAGCGCCGGTTAGCGGATCGGCGCGGATGCTTGCTGTCCGGAAGCGTGCGATTCGACCGACGGGCTCAAGCGACGCGAAAACAGTGGGTACAAGTCTTCTTCGACGATGGCGACGAGCGCCGGCACAACAAAGAGAATAATCACACTTGCAAACACGATGCCAACGGCGAGACTGACCGCCATAGGGATAAGGAACTGCGCGCTGATGCTCCGCTCAAATAGCATAGGCGTAAGTCCAAGGGCCGTAGTGGCCGTGGTCAAGAATATTGCGCGAAAACGCCGTTGAGCCGCCAAGACGATGGCTTCTGTTGGACCGTTGTCGGTTGTGCGACAAATGATATTGTATCGATCAATCATGACCAGTGAATCGTTCACCACGACGCCCGTTAGCGCGATCATGCCGAAAATCGAAATAAACGATAGGTCGTAGCCAAGTAGTAGATGTCCGATGACGGCTCCTGCCATCCCTGCTGGGATGCCGGCACCAATGATCAACGGTTGAATGTAACTTTTAAGTTCCGCGGCTAGGAGCGCGTACATCACGACCAGTGCAAACGCCAAAGCAGAGACCATCGCCCCGAGGTCCTCCACTTGATCTTGCGAGAAACCCGCCTTAGTGACTTGCAAACCCGGAAATTCTTTGACCAACGCGGGTATCACGTTGTCGTCGATAATGGCGGTGGCCTCGGTTTGTGTCATGACATCAGAATCCACCTTCCCAGATACCGATACGATTCGGTGCCCATCGACTCGATTGATTTCGGAATAACTACGCGATTCGATCGTCCGTGCCACAGTGGAGAGCGGGGCTTCGGTACCATCCGCAAGACGAATTCGCACATTCAACAAATCACGCTCGCTGTTTCGTTGATCGCGCGGGTACCGAACCATCACCTTTAATTCCTGCCTACCCCGCTGTATCCGATGGACCTCTTCGCCAAAGAAATGCTGGCGGAGCTGGCGCGCGATATCCGCTGGTGAAAGTCCGGCTGCCTCACCCGCGGCCGTGAGTTCGATGTCGTATTGACGTTTACCCAAGCTTGACGAATCTTGTAGATCGGTCATGCCATTTATTGTGTGAAGCTCATCCTTGAACCTTTCGATTGCTCGTGTCAGAAGGATCTCGTCTTGGTGTGAGAGCTCGTAATCCACGGATGAGCCGTCACCAACGACGTCACTTGAAAAAGACAGGCTTTCCGCCCCAGGAATTAGCCCCACCTCGGCTCGCCAAGCACGAGCCAGATCTTTCGCGGATTGGGTCCTAATCGAATCAGACATGAGCTCGATCTGGACAGACGCGATGTGGCTCGCATACGTCGAGCCTGCACCGCCGGCGGGCCCGCTCATACCCAATTCGACATGGCCACCGATGGTAACGAGCGTCGATTTAAACGCGGTACCGCGAGTTGCGGCGTTTACATTAACGGCCGCCGCTGTGACTTTTTCCGCACCCGCCTGAGTGATCGAAAAAGGGGTCCCGATAGGAAATATTACCTGGGCATTAATCCGATCCGACTCAAGATCCGGGAAACCAATGTACCTAACCCAACCAAAAAATAAGATCAGCGCTGCAATGGCAAGGAGGCCGAACCACGCCAACATCGTCAGCCACCGATACGATACGGCTTGGGCAATGGCTGGGACAAGAAGATCATCACGAAAATGCTCCACCCAGGCGGCGATTTTCTGTTGGACCGCGTCCAACGGGTACCGACTCCATGTCCCTGGATGCGCCAAATGCGCCGGTAAGATAAAGAACGCTTCAACCAGCGACATCGTCAACACCAACATTACAACGATGGCGACATCCCTCATCATCTGCCCCATGAAACCGGTAACAAACGTAAGCGAGCCAAAAGCCACCATGGTCGTCAGTACACCCACGAAAACGGGTGCGAGCACCCCCTTGACTCCGTTCACCGATGCTTCTGTTCCGACACGACCCATTTCACGTTCTGCTGCGATGTTCTCGCCCACCACCACTGCGTCATCGACGACGACACCAATGACAATGATGAGACCGAAAAGGGAGATCATGTTGAGGCTGACATCGAACGCGCCGAAAAAGAGGAACGCGCCGAAAAACGAAATCGGCACGCCCATCGCAACCCAAATCGCGAGCCGAAGATCCAACATAAGCACCAGGAAGAGAAACACGAGTACAAACCCAAGCAAGCCGTTCTTCATGAGAAGGCTGATGCGCGACTCAATAAATTCCGATTGATCTGAAAGAATGGCGATATCGAGTCCTTGAGGCGCTTTAAACGTCTCGAGCAGTGTCCGAATATCCGCCGCGATACCAATGGCATCTTCCGGCTCAGATTTCTGCACCCTAACCACCACGCTCGGCCGACCCTGGTACCGATTAATCAGATCAATGTCCGTAAAACCGTCTCGTATTTTCGCCACATCACGCAGACGTAATATGCTCCCATCTGAAGACGCTCGAAGAACAATGTCTTCGAACTCGCGACCCGATACCCGTTTCGAGTTGGTCCGGAGAAGGAGATCGCCACCTTCCGTCCTTAATTCACCCGCCGACAGGTTTAACGACGACACCCTCACCGCTCCTGCTACCTGACTCATCGACAGGTTGTAACGACGCAACGCTTGTTCGCTGACCTCGATCGCAATTTCGTAATTACGAGCCCCATCAATCGATACCAAGGAAATACTTGATAGTCCCAGCAACGCCTGTTCAAGAAGTTCCGCACCTAGGCGTAACTCCTTCTCTCCCCGTTCGGAGGAAACCACGATGGCCATCACTTCGCTGACGGTCTCGGCCAGCACAACGTCTGGGTTTTCCGCATCTAAAGGTGGAAAGTCGACTAACCGATCAACCGCGGTCTCAATGTCGTTTCGAACTTTGACTTCATCGACATTGTCTTTAAGCTCCGCGGTTACGACACCGTAGTTTTCGACCGCCGTCGACCGCACCTGGTCAATACCGTCGATACCCCTAATAGCTTCTTCTACACGGCGCGTGACACCCTCTTCGACTTCGCTCGGTGTCGCGCCTGGATACGGCACCGAAATGCTTGCAATGCCAAAGTCCAGCGTCGGAAACGTCTGTGAGGTGAGGTTTGTCCAGGCAAAAAAACCACCGATCAGCATCACCAACATCGTCAAGTTGGCTGCTACAGAATTACTCGTGAAAGCCCGCAATAGCCGATTTGCCCCCGACGTGGGCGACGCGTTGGGATCAACGCCATCGATGTCACTCATGGAGCGGTATCAACCGGCAAAGTGCGCACGCGCATGCCTTCGAATGCGGAAGGAACGGGCCCGACTACGATTCCTTGCCCGTACTCAAAGGCTTCCACCAGGATGCCCACCGTCGAACGGTTCCTGATATCGGGTGAATGTCGGACCAGCTTGTCATCAATAACTATCCACAAATGGCCGCCTGGTTGCTCGACGGCCTCCGAGAGTTGATACGAGGATGGCACGGTGGGTCCTACTATCTTCGCGTCTATAAACGTTCCAGGGGACAGTTCCGGACCACCTGTTAACCGCATGTACAATTTCGAAAATCGAGTGCGCTCATCCAGCACCGCAGCAACCCGTTCCACGACCGCTGGATACACGTTTGCATCCTTTGTATTAGATCCCACATATACCATCGCGGCACGACCTTCCGCAGGCGTCAGATTCAGTAGTTCGGTTTGTCCGATGGGTACATTGACTTCAAGTGCATCAAGCGCGAACACTCGTCCGAAGGACTGTCCACGAGAAAGCATCTGCCCCACTTCCGCCGTGCTGGAAGTCACTCTACCCGCGAAAGGCAACGAAATTTTCGTTCGGGAAAGATCTAACTCCGCCGCCGCCGCACGAGCGCGAGCAGACAAAAGCTGCGCGCGTGCCTGTCCGATTTGAGGCTCTCTCGCTACTAACGCCGGCACCGAATCTCCGGAGTGTAAAAGCGCGTAATTGCTGCTTGCAACCGCGCCTTCCGTTTGCTGCAACAACAAATTCGACTCCGCGCTTGCGACTTCCGCATTCGCCTGTTCAACCGCGAGCCGAAAATCACGCTCGTCAATTCCAATAAGTACTTCTCCGAAAGTAAACGAACCTCCGGCCCGAAGCGATGGCGACACCTCGACCACCCGCCCTGAAACTTCGGGAACTAACTCGACGTAACTTCGGGCATTGATTGTTCCCGTGACGTCGACTAAGACGTCCCTCGCGATTGAATCTGGTAACAGTACGTTCACGACAGGTAGTGCGTTGACCCTGCTACTTCCTATTTGTGAACTTCGTTGTTCAACCGCCGGGTCGCGTAGGGTGAACGCATACGTTCCCAGGCCAACGACGAAAAGCAGGATCAAACCGATTTGCAGCGTACCTGACGCCAGGATCCTACGGCTTGAGTTGCGGATATCGATGTCTAACACCCCTCATACGATTCATTCGCCCGTTTGCCCACCGACTCCCACGATAATCGGCAATGTGCGCCAACACGCACCGCCTGCCTTGAGCCTACCAGGTATCCGAATTCTGCCCCTGACACTTACTGCGTGACTGAACGGGGTGTCGGAACGATCCGTTGAACATTGATCCCTGAGCGATCCATCAATTCACCCACACGAGGCGCGAACGACGTTTTCCATTCGTCACTTTCATAGACTGCCTCGTATAGACGCTCTCTTTCAGCTTCCGAACTGAAACGCCGCATCCATACGTACGTTGTCGGGTCTTCTTCACCGCGAAAACTCCCCGTAATCACCATCCCTTTTCCAACCTGAAAGGGAATAATTTCGGACTCCATTAATTCGACGAACGCGTCCATTTTCCCGTCAACAACTTGGTATTGTCTCAACTCATAGAACATCCGGTTCTCCCAGTCATGTGGACGTGATGGTTCTGCGTCGCGTCCGTTAGCTTAAAACTTCAACCGCTCCCCAGAAAGCGACTCGATCCGAGATTTCAGCCGCGGACGGTTTTGGGTCTGGGTAATGCCAAGCGGCATCAGCTTCCGTTTCCCCATCCACAACGACATTCAGATAATGTGCAGTCCCTTTCCAGGGACAAATCGATGTTGTCTTACTATCCGTGAAAAATTCAACCACGATCGACGCACGGGGGAAATAGTGATTGCCTTCGATGACGACAGTATCCTCACTCTCCGCGATGATCTGACCATTGCATATTGCCTTCATAAATCTCTCTCTAGTTTCAAAGAAGCGTGGCACCCAGGAGCGCCCTTTGACAACGTCAAGCGCTACGATCATTTAACGACCCGCTACGTTGTAACGATCGCTGCACCACCCTTTTTGACTAGATCTGCGCGTCCGGGCGACGGTGGGATGCTGGCGCCTCTTTCGCATGCGGGTCGATTTCGCATCTGATCCATCCATCTCGACAGATTGTCGAGTCCTTCAACGGATACGCGTGCCCACTTGTGGCTGCGGATCCAGGACCAGTTGGCAATATCCGCTATGGAAAAATCGTTCACCAGCCATTCACGTCCCTCCAGCCGGCGATCAAGAACCTCGTAGAGTCTACGTGACTCGTTGATGTATCGATCCTTGGCCGCTGGGATGTCCTCTGGAAAATAACGCACAAAGACGACGGCTTGTCCTTGCATCGGCCCGATACCCGCCATCTGGAACATGAGCCATTGAACGACCTCCGATCGACCTTTGATGTCTCGAGGTATCAACTTCCCCGTTTTCTCGGCAAGGTAGAGCATGATGGCGCCGGATTCGAAGACCGGGAAGCCGTCGTCGACGATCGCAGGGATACGGCCATTCGGATTGATGGCAAGATAGCTCGCTTCTTGCTGCTCACCCCCCGATAAGTTGACCATTTGCAGTTGGTAATCAAGCCCCATCTCTTCGAGCGTCATCGCCACTTTCCAACCATTGGGCGTGGGCGCCGTGTAAAACTCCAACATGGTTAATTAATCCCCATTACTGAGATATCAAACCCCAACCGCATGCCATCGATTTCAGCGTCAAACTGTTGAGTCGGACCCAGTTCGAATTCGGTTGCAAGCGTTTCTCTGGCAACGTATTCAGCATGTATTCCGAGCGCTTCGAGCACGCGTTCATCGCCCGAATAGACGAGTCGGATTCGATCCGATACTTCTAATCCTGCGTCTCGCCGCGCTCGTTGAATACGGTTAACGGCTTCCCGCGCATACCCTTCCATCACGAGTTCATCGTTGAGCTCGCAAACCAGATCGATCGATATCAATCGATCGGTGATCACGTTAGTCCCGGGTTTCGCTTCTCGGAACACCTGAATCTCTTCCATGGTAAAACGTTCACCGCCAAGCGTGACCCCTTTCTCGTCGTGAAAGTTCGCAATATCGTCGGGCGTCATCGACTCAATCAATTCCTGATACTCTTTCATTCGTTTTCCAAGGCGCTTACCCAATACCGGAAAGTTGGGCTTCGCGTACAACACAATGTAGCCAGTTTCTTCGGTCGCGTACCTGACTTCCTTCACGTTGAGCTCCGAGCGCACATACTCATCCAATCCTCGAATGGCCTCCAAAACGTCGCGATCGCGATGGACAATGGTCACGAGAGACAACGGAGTACGCAGGTTAATCTTCACCTCTTCTCGTTTTCGCCGGCCCAACAAAACCACCTGCTGCATGCGCGTCACCGCATCTTCAAGGTCACGATGAATCTCCGAACTATCGGCTTCTGGGTAGCTGCACAAATGAACAGACGAGGGTTTGGGGCGCTCCTCAGCTAATTCCGAGATCTGACGGTATATGTGCTCCGAAAGAAACGGTGCAAACGGTGCCATAGCAATGGAAAGCTCGCGCACGGCCCGGTATAGCGTCGAGTATGCGGCGATCTTGTCTGCCGTGATGTCGTCCCCCCAATATCGCGATCGGTTCAATCGTATATACCAATTGGTCAGGTCCTCGATGAAATCAAATAGTTTGGGTACCACGTTATAGAGACGATATTGTTCCATCTCGTTTCGGATACCGGCTTTGAGGGTTTGCAGTTTGGAAAGAATCCATTGATCCAGAATATTGCTGCCGATGTAGTCGCCTTTATCGGGCGTCCAATGATCGATGGACGCATAGGTCTGAAGAAATGAAAACGCATTGTACCAAGGCAGTAAGGCCCTTCGAGCCATGTCCCGAACGCCGCTATCCGCGAAACGCTGTTCTTCGCCGCGAACCAAACCGGAGTTGATGAGGTAGAGACGTAGCGCGTCCGCGCCATATGTTTCCATGAGATCGCCCGGTGGCGTGTAATTTTGTTGGCTCTTGGACATTTTTTTGCCGTCTTCGGCCATCACCATGCCGTTGACGATTACATTGCGAAATGCAGGTTTTTCGTACAACGCGGCGGCAAGCACGGTAAGGGTATAAAACCAGCCCCGAGTTTGATCCAACCCCTCAGCGATAAACTCAGCCGGAAAGCCCTGTTCAAAAACCTTTTCATTCTCGAACGGGTAATGCAACTGCGCATAGGGCATGGAACCCGACTCGAACCAACAATCAAGTACCTCTTCGACCCGCCGGTACACGCCCTCCTCACCGTCTATTTCAAACTCAAGGGGGTCAACGAATTCGCGATGCAAATCCTCAACCCGTTCGCCACTAAGTTGTTCCAGCTCGTCGATCGAACCAACACAAATTCGATTACCTGAGACCTCGTTTTCCCAGATCGGAAGGGGGGTGCCCCATACACGGTTACGGGAAATCGCCCAGTCAATCGCCGACTCTAACCAGTGACCAAACCGACCGTCCTTAATATGGCCGGGTACCCAGAGAATCTGTTCGTTCGCGGCAGCCAAGTCGTCAATGAAATCGGTTACGCGCACGAACCAGGAGGGTACGGCTCGATAGATTAGCGGAGTATCGGATCGATAGCAGTATGGGTAATTGTGTTGGATCGTTTCCTGATCCCATAAAGCCTCCGACTCCTTAAGGAACTGAATAATGTCCTTGTCGGCATCCTTCACTGGCATTCCTGCGAAATCCTTCACGTCATCCGTGAACCGTCCACCCATGGTGACCGGACACGCGAACGCATCGATGCCGTTGGCCTGGAGCACACGGTAATCGTCCTCGCCAAACGCAGGAGCTTGATGGACGATCCCCGTGCCTTCATCCGTGGTGACGTAATCATCAGCCACCACCACGAACGCCCCCCGCTCGGCCTCAGATCTAAAATACTCAAACAGCGGTAGGTATTTCTTACCCACCAGGTCGGAACCTTTTAAGCGGTTTTCAACCGTTAGCTGATGCGTGGCGCCATATTCTTCAAGGCGTGCTTCCGCTAAGTAAATACGTCGGCCCGATACCCCATCGATAACCTCCACGTAATCGATGTCCGCTCCTACACACAAGGCGAGGTTCGAAGGTAAAGTCCACGGGGTCGTCGTCCACGCCGCGACGAAAGAGTCGTCGTCGACAAGTCGAAATAGCACGGTAATTGCTGGGTCCTGCACGTCCTTGTAATTTGACGTTGCCTCGAAGTTTGCGAGGACAGTCTCGAGGGCGGTAGAAACCGGCATCACTTTCTGGCCGCGGTAAATTAAGTCCTTCTCCCACAGCTGCTTCACGACCCACCAGACGGATTCCATATACCAAGCGTCCATGGTCTTGTAGTCATTATCGAAGTCGACCCAGCGACCAATGCGCGTGATGATGGCGCGCCATTGATCAACATACGTTTCGACGATGCTCCGACATTCGGCGTTGTAACCGGCAACTCCTAGTTTCGCTATTGCTTCCTGAGCCGATACGCCGAGTCGCTTATCAATTTCGTGTTCGATCGGCAGTCCATGGCAATCCCAACCGAAACGGCGCAATACGTATCGCCCTCTCATCGTCCAGTAGCGCGGCACGACGTCCTTGATGATGGAAGCAAGTAGATTTCCGTGGTGAGGAAGACCCGTGGCAAACGGGGGGCCGTCATAAAAAATATAAGGCTTCTTATCCTTCGTGAACTCCAATGACTTTTCGAACACCCTTTCTTCTTCCCAGAGAGAAAGGATGTCGTGCTCCATCTTCACGAAAGGAAATGACGATGAATATTCGGCTGACTCTGCCATGTGTGCTGCTCCGTGAAGTTCAGTGCTCATGTCCAAGTTCAAACCGCAGTTCGACGACTCACCGTTGACCCATTCACCCAACCCCTTGTGGATTGGTCTTGGGATAAACAGAACGCTACGTCACCGTACATTTCTGAATACCATGAGGGCGCGCATTTTAGCTGTGGATAAATTGCAATCCAACTTGCACGCAACTAGTGTCGTCAGTCCGATCACGGAAGGACTAGTGCATGAAATTTGGAATCGTCTTTCCACATCACGAAATAGGCAACGATCCCGGGGCGATTAAGGCGTACGCACAAGGCGCCGAGGCAATGGGCGCGGACCACATGCTGATCTACGACCACGTCCTAGGTGCAGATCCGAATCGACCGGGTGGGTGGAGAGGCCCCTACGACAAAGACATCGCCTTCCACGAACCCTTTACCGTTTTTTCGTTCATGGCGGCCGTGACCAAAAAAATTGTGTTTGCAACATCAGTCTTGATCTTACCGCAGCGTCAAACTGCCCTAGTCGCCAAACAAGCAACAGAACTCGCAATCTTGTCGAACTACCGTTTTCGATTGGGTATCGGCACCGGTTGGAATGAAGTGGAATATGAAGCTCTAAACGTTCCGTTCGCAGCTAGAGGCAAGCGGCAAGCCGAACAGATCGAATTACTCCGTGATCTTTGGGAATCCGATAATTTAACCTTTAACGGCGATTTTCACACGGTCACGCAAGCCAGTATCCTACCAAGACCAGCGCACCCGATTCCGATTTGGTTCGGCGGCATCGCCCCCGCGCTGCTTTCACGGTGTGCACGCATGGGGCAGGGTTGGTTCCCACTTGGGGGGCCAAACGAAGCATCCGCAGCGGCCATCGAAAGCATCAAGAATGAACGTGTCGAGGCTGGCCTTCCGTGGGACGGCTTCGGGATTCAAGCGCAGGCCCAATTTGCCGGTGGGACCCCTGAACGTTGGCAAAAGCACTCCGACCGCTGGCGAGCTCTGGGCTGCACCCACATGGCGATCGCCACTCACAATGCCGGTAATCAAACCGTCGACGATCACCTTGGCGCGGCTCAGCAGTATTTCGATGCCGTGAACCCTTCGTAATTCGGATCGTGGCAATCACCCTATGATCGAAATTTAACGATGGCCCGTTTGGACGGACGCCGTGTCTGGGTCACCGGCGGAGGTCGCGGAATCGGTCGGGCGATCGCGATAGCGATGGCGCGTCAGGAAGCTGACGTCGCGGTCAGTGCCCGTACAAAACCCGAAATCGACAACGTTGCAAATGAAATACGATCATTGGGGGTCAACGCGCTGGCTGTAGTTTGCGATGTCATGTCATTCGACTCGATCGGAGAATGCGTCGACCGCATAAGAAGCGATCTCGGGGAAATCGACATACTCGTCAACAATGCCGGTGGTGGAGCCGGTCTTAGCGATACTGACGGACTCTCAAAAGAACAGATTGACGATCGACTGTTCGTTGCCAACGTCGATCTCAATCTATTTTCGGCCTACCGCGCAAGTCGAGCAGTGCTGCCAGCGATGATCAAACGCGGGCACGGACGCATCATCAATATCGGCTCCGGGTATGCGAAGCGTTCCGGCGGACATCCAGCGTATACGGCGGCAAAACACGGTCTCATCGGACTCACACGGGCAATGGCGGCCGAGGTGGCTGAACAAGGTGTCACCGTCAATTGCCTATGTCCGGGGTGGACAAATACGCAACTCGTAGATCTTGAAGCCATGGCGTCAACACGACATACGACGGTTGAGGTAGAAAGAACACGAATTGCATCCGAAAACCTACAGAAACGAATACTTGAGCCAGAAGAACTGGGCCCGATGGCGGCATTGCTTGCCGCCGACGAATCAGCGGGAATTACGGGTCAGGTGATCAGCGTGGATGGCGGCTACAAGGTCTAGCAAGCGCTGAACTGTCGATCTCCGAAACAGGTTTAAGTTAACGACAAGCTGCCGCTGTATCATCGTACGCGATGTCAGTTCACCTGCCCCATCCGGCTGCGTTTCGCTGGTACCTATCTGGATCATGCCTTTGGATGACGGCAATCAGCCTTCACGGCTTACTCATTGCATGGATATTCGTTGGCATCCTCGAGACTTCGGCTGGTGCTTACGCATGGATTCGATTTTTCATGGAACTGGCGCCGCTAGCGGTGTTGCTGCTCGGAGGCCTTTGGGCCGATAAAACGGACGCGCGCAACCTGATTCTCTTCTTAAGTCTATTCGCCGTCGTCCTACCACTTCTCCTCATTCCGTTCGCAAATTCAATCACGTTGCAAGTCGCCTTCCTATTTGGATTGGGTATGGCCTTACTACAAGCCCTCAGTGACCCAGCACGTCAATCAATCATCAATCGCGTCACCCGTTTCGACATTCAACGGACCGTCACCGTCGCAACCGTGACAACCACGTTGGCCGGTCTTGCGGGCGTGTGGATCGGTGGCAAGTTAGAAACGATCGGAATCCGACAAATCCTCGTCATTCAGGCTGTCGTGATAGCAGCTTCCGCCTTTGCCCTCGGCAGACTCCCCGCATTACCACCCGCTATAAGCGCCGGGGAGTCTGTTGATTCGGGAGACGGCCTCATGAGGCGTTTATCTCAAAGTTTCGGACTCTTTTGGGGCTTTCCATTAATACGGAACGTCGTTGGCCTTAATTTCCTCTCGTCGCTATTTAACGCAGGTGCCTACACCATTGGCGTGCCCTACATCGTGACGCAAGTCTATGGAGGTGGTGCCGACTTCTTTGCGGAAACGATGATTTGGTTTATGGCAGGGAGTATTGGCTCGACCGCATTCCTACTGCTCGTCATGCCGTTATTGCATCCTGGTCGCGCTTTTATCTGCCTTCAGTTAACGCGAGTCGTCATTCTCGTGGCATTGTGGTTGCAACCGCCGGTTTGGTTGTTCTTCGTCATTATTTTTTTGTGGGGGGTCAACATGGGCGTTACCACCACGCTTGTACGAACCGTTGTACAAGAGTTGGCCCCGGAGGCTCATCGCGCAAAGATTCTGTCTATTTTCCTCTTTAGCTTCATGGCCAGCGCACCCCTATCGTCTCTCATGCTTGGTACGTTGGTCGAGTACACGAACCCCATGACCGCCTTGTTGCCTGGCATTCCCATCTCAGTCGCAATCTTTGTCCTCGGGCTGTACGCCACGAGTTTATGGGCCTTTCGCTCGCCTTCTTTCGATAAGCCTAACCCGTAGGTCGCCCGCCCAAAAGAAACTACCTGCACTTTTTGATACAACCGATTCGATAGCAACCTCTCCGCAAGACAGAGTTTCTTGAGGATTTTTACAACCACTGGCCAGCTTCACTAAGCTACGCTGTTAGCAAGCCGTCTAATTTCCTTCGCGACCAGATCCGGACGTTGCATCGGAATGAAGTGGGTTAGATCCGGTAGGTGGATGTCATGACCGTCTTCAAACGCACTGGCGAGTTCCGGCCATGTAGGCGATTGTGAAAAATCCATTTCGGCTCGCTCGCCTTCGGCTCGAAATGCACGCATTACTGAAACAGGATGCTGTACCGCCCTGATCGCCTCGGCAATTTGGCAGCCCGCACTTCCCATATATATCGAGGCTTCGACGACCGGCGGACAACCTAGTTCGAACCCATTGTCGGTCGGAACGATCCCATATTCGCAATAATCGTGAAGAACATCTTCACGCCACAAATTGAACGGATGACGCGATCGAAACCGTTTAAACATCTCGTCCGCCGAGGACCACTCGTTTCGGCGGCGAGCCACCGGATGCTCCGAAGCGTCAGCAAAAGGCCGGTCCCGCTCCCAGTTCACATAAGCTTCCGGAGGCATGATCACTGGATCAACCAACACCAGCGCTTGGAACCTCTCTGGCCGCTGCGCGGCGGCCTGCGTCAGACTGTGGCCGCCCATTGAATGGCCGACACCGATACCACCCAATATCTCCAGCGCCTCGGCAAACGCAACCACGTCCGCGCCGAAAGTACTCCATTCGTATGGACCGACGTTATCCGAACGACCATGACCCCGCATATCCAATGCCAAACAGTGAAACGTGCTCCCAAGCTCTCGGATCGTCGCGTCCCAGCACCGTGCGTGAAATCCTGTCGCATGCACGAACAGGACGTCGTCTCCCGCTCGGTCACCCCACTCGTAATACGTGACGTTGATCCCTCGAATCGATAACTGCTTTTCTATCGGTTGCACTGTCCACCCCTATTGCGTCGTGAAGTCTAGCGCCCTATTCATGGCGTTTCATGGCTCCGAGTTCACCGAATGCATACAATTAATCGATGGAAGATCCCACAACAAACACAAACGTCATCTCCGACGATCGCGATTTGTTGATACTGGTTGACTCTTCCGACGAAGAAATCGGAGAGCTCGACAAAGAAGCTTGTCACAACGGCTCCGGCAAACTTCATCGGGCGATCTCAGTCTTTATCTTTAATCGCGACGGTGATTTGCTCATCCAACAACGCCACGCGCAAAAACGACTCTGGGGCAGCGCATGGTCGAATAGTTGTTGTTCACACCCGCGCGCTGGCGAAGAAACCGATGTCGCGGCCCGCCGGCGCGTAGCGGAAGAACTCGGACTAGAAACCCACCTAACTTTTCTTTTTAAGTTCGAGTACCGTGCCAGCTACAACGAATTAGGCTCGGAACACGAGCTCTGTTCCGTGTATGCAGGACAGGTCGATTGTGAACCCATCGTCAACACGAACGAAATTCAAGCATGGGAATGGGTCTCGTCCCGTGAACTAAATCGACGTATTGAACAAACACCGAACGACTTCACGCCCTGGCTTCGAATCGAATGGGCGCGCATTAACGATGAATTTTCAGAAGATTTACTTTGTAGTTTTCGACGAACACCCTGATCCACCACATCTCCTACCGCGTCTACGTAACTGCACGCGGCGGTGACCCAGCACCCCTAGTCGCTCGCGTGGCCCGATCAAACCATGCGTCTGCACTCTCATCGTCGTAGGCGCGTATGGTTGTCTTAATGCGTTCAAGTGCCTGATCCGGATACTCGACCAGCTCTTCCACTAGTGTTATTGCCTCAGCGATAACGCTGCCCTCTTTTGGAGCTGCGTAGGCAACCCCCATATCTACTAATTCAGCACCAAAAAAGCGGCGCCCGGTGAGCGTAAGTCTCGCGGTCACGGCCGCGGAGTGCCGAAGTCGCAGCCACGCCATGTTGTAAGGTGCGGCCATTCCTTGCCGAACTTCACCCACTTGAAGAAACGACTCTCGACCGACGAGCATCAAGTCCCCGGCGAGCGCAAGAGCCGCACCACCATTGATGGCGAACCGTTCCAAGGCCACCACCAGCGGTTTTTTCAAATGAAATAGCGCTTTATGGGTCGCCCGCCAAATATCGCCAAATCGAACCAACCACTCAGGAGGCGGCTCAGCGTTGAATTCCTTCAGGTCAAGACCCGAACAGAAAGCGCCGTCAGCGCCCCGTAACAGCACGGCCTGGATTTGGGGATCCGAATCTATGGTTCTAAGAGCCTCGGACAACCCAAGACCTAACGGTCCGTTGATTGCATTACGCCGTTCCGGGCGGTTAAGGATCAACTCTGCCCAACGCCCATGCATCACTATTTCGACTTCCGGCATATGAGTCCTGTTAGATAAGCAGCAGTACCAGACCTAGAACGACGGTGGCCGCACCGAGTATTTCGCTCGTGCGTACTTTTTCACGAAATATGACCAAAGTAACGAAAAAAGCGAAAAGTAATTCGACTTGGCCGAGCGCACGTACATACGCCGCGCGTTCAAGCGTCATCGCGGTGAACCATCCAGCGGATGCCAACATCCCCGCTAACCCAACCCAAACGCCCCGTTTCCAAACTTGGCCAACGAGTACCAAGCTGTTCCGATTACGCAAAAATAAATACACACCCATACCCACGGTTTGGATGGTTGTCGCTGCAACCAAGGTAATGGAAGCTCGGACCAAGAAATCTCCGGTCGGTAGCGACAACGCTGCTCCGCGATACAACACCGCGGAAATGCCAAAACCCGCGCCTGCCCCCATCCCATACCAAAGCGCTGGCCCAGGCCCTACATGCAACAACGCCCGCCATCCCTCCGACGTCGACAACAAAACAACGCCCAATAAGCTCACGAGAATTCCAGTCAGAGCGACCGGATTCATACTTTCGCCCAAGATGACCGCAGCGAACAACGCGGCTTGCACGGTCTCCGTTTTGGAGTACGCGGTTCCCACCGCGAAGTTTCGCGTCTGAAACGACCGAATCAACGCCACGGTTCCCAGGATCTGGCAGACGGCGCCCATCGACACCTGCCCAAAAAAATCCCACGACAGCTCGGGTGGTCGGAATCCAACCCAAGTCAGTGCGGCAAAGTACATCCACGCGAAGGGAACGGCGTAACAAAAGCGAATGTAGCTCGCCTCGGTTGCGTCCAAGACTGAGGTCAACTGCTGTTGCAGCGCAGTGCGCAGGTTCTGCAACAATGCGGCCGCGATCGTTATCGGTACCCAGAGCTCCAACACACAACCCGTTCGTTTCGGTCGAGTCTACCAACCGGGTTCGATCTCGTTCAGCATAATTCTCCTTCCGTACCTTACCTTCCCAAGGCTGTATTAACGAAAACCCATTGATCATATGGCGTCCACACTGAGCGCTCAGTTATAAATAGAAATCGTTTCGACAAACCGTATACTGGTCTACGTCAGTCGATCGCTAAATGAAGGGATAGAACCATGGATCTTAACGACAGCAATACGCTGCAAAATCTAAAGGACGCATTCGCCGGAGAATCGCAAGCGAATCGTCGTTACCTCTATTTTGCCGCGAAGGCCGACGTCGAGGGCGAGAACGATGTTGCAGCAGTTTTCAGATCCACTGCCGAGGGAGAAACCGGACACGCACACGGACACCTCGAATATATGGAAGCCATCGGCGATCCAGCAACCGGATTACCCATTGGCAGGACCAGCGATAACCTGAAAGCTGCGGTAGCCGGCGAAACCCACGAATACACGGATATGTACCCGGGTATGGCCGCTACGGCGCGTGACGAGGGATTCGATGAGATTGCCGACTGGTTCGAAACGCTTGCGAAAGCCGAACGGTCTCACGCTAATCGCTTTCAAAAAGCATTAGACGCGATGGAATAACAGCGCACCAAACTAAAAAAAGGGGCCGATCGGCCCCTTTTTTCGTAATGGAAAAGACTATGCCAGTTCGAGAAGGTAACCTCGAAGCACCCAGACGCCAGCCGATCGACTGGCAAAGCGACTCCTATGTCGATCACGACGACGTTGATGCAGAACTCGAACGGGTATTTGAGATCTGCCACGGTTGTCGACGTTGTGTGAGTCTTTGCAACGCGTTTCCGACACTATTCGATCTAGTCGACGATTCGCACACATTGGAAGTCGACGGGGTTGAAAGATCGGACTACGGCAAAGTGGTCGATCAGTGCTACTTGTGTGACCTCTGCGCCGAAACCAAATGTCCTTATCTTCCGCCACATGAATGGGCCGTGGACTTTCCTCACTTGATGCTCAGAGCTAAGGCTCGAAAGTTCGTTGAAGAAGGGGCCTCATGGAGAGACCGACTGATCTCTAGCACCGGCGACCTCTTTAAAGTGGGGTCGCTTCCCGCAGCCGCCCCTATCATGAACCTGATTCAACGAAATAAGCCGTTGCGAAAACTCGGTGAGCGCGTTGCCGGGATACACGCCGAAGCTCCCTTGCCGCATTTTAATAGGCAAACTCTCAACCGTCGCGTCGACGGGGAAATAGGCACCGATCTTGAGATACGTCCCGGTTCCAATACCACGGGGAAAGTCGCGATATATGTCACCTGTTACGGAAATCATAGTGAACCCGATGTCGTTCAAGCTCTCATTCGCGTACTGATACATAACGGTGTGCCCGTACGTATACTCAAAAACAGCCAGTGCTGCGGGATGGCCAAGTTCGAACTGGGCGACCTCTCCGCCGTAGCAGTGCAAAAAGCCAAAAATTTACCTGTTTTCATGCAAGCGATCGATGACGGCTACGATCTCATGTCCATTGTTCCATCGTGCACATTGATGTACCGACAAGAGATTCCGTTCATGTTCCCCGAAGACGATGACGTCATGAAGGTCAAAGCCGCCTTTTTTGACCCCTTCGAGTTTCTTCTTTCGCGCTATAAAGACGACCTAGCATGTGTTGACTTCGTCGAACCTCTAGGGGATGTGGCCTACCACGCAGCCTGCCACCAACGGGTCCAGAACATCGGCCAAAAGACGCGCGAGTTTTTGTCTCTGGTGCCCGACACCGAGGTATCCATCATTGAACGCTGTTCGGGTCACGATGGAACCTATGCCGTAAAAAAGGAAACGCACGAGGCCGCCATGAAAATCGCTGGCCCGGTGATTCGACAAGTCACTCAAGCGAACGCCAACACCTACGGATCCGACTGTCCGATGGCGGGACGCCTTATACAACACGGCAAGGATGATGGTTCCCAATCGGAACATCCGATCGAGATGCTGTCGCGCGCGTACGGGTTGGTTTGATGGAAAAACTCTCGCGGGAAGTACTCTGGAGCCTCGAGGAGTATGCGGTCGAACGCGAGTCTTTTAGGCGGCAGGTTATCGCCCACAAGCACGCTCGACGCATCGCCTTATCTGCACACGCGACACTTCTCTTCGAAGACTTCCTAACGATGAAGTATCAAGTTCAAGAAATGCTGCGAGTCGAGCGGATTTTCGAACCCGTCGCCATTATGGAAGAAATCGCCACATACAATCCGCTGATTCCTGACGGCTCCAATTGGAAAGCCACGCTGTTGTTCGAATATCCCGATCCGGCGAGGCGCGCGATAGCACTGTCTCAATTGCGAGGCATCGAGCACAGAGTTTGGGTGAATGTTGAAGGCTGTCCCCGTCATTTCGCCATCGCCAACGAGGACCTCGACCGAACCAACGCCAACAAAACAGCAGCCGTGCACTTTTTGCGTTTCGAATTTACAGCCGACGACATCGAAGCGATCCGTAACGATCAATCGATTCGGCTAGGTATCGATCATGAAGCCATGTTCTGTGAGACCGTTTTAGATGACAGTGAGCGCCGGTCTCTACTTGAGGATTTTCGCTGACCTCGGGTAATAATGTTGTCGTCTAGATCCGAAGGTGCTCCGCCCGGTACTCGGCAAAACGATCGTCTAATTCGCTTCGCTTAAGTCCAAAGCGGTCTAAGCTGTATTCATGAACTCCGTGTCGTCCTTTTTCGTTCCGCACCTGGTGCTGCTCCACCTTCCGCTCAAAATTAGCCGGGGACGACAATCCCGTAAATTCTAGTATCCGACCAACAACCTCCATCGGATGACTCACCAGTTTTTTATAATTGATATCAATGAAGCGTGCGTCTAGGTCAGCATTTTGTTTTCGTAGACGAAGGGTATGCGTTAGGCCCCGACTCCACTGGTCCACAGTGTCATGGCCTACTTCCCGTTCATCTAGGGTGTCACTGAAAGCGGTTCTCAACGCAACCGACAGGCTCGCCATGGAGGGGATCACTTCGACTGGATCCCGGTGCAATTGGATAAATTTTGCATCGGGATACACGTGATTCAACGCCGTCAGTCCGAGCATATGCCCAGGCGCTTTTAACAACCAACGCGCCTCGTTCTCGCCATATTGAAGAACCTTCAGATACCGGGCGTGCCACCGATAAGCCGGTTCCCAATCGCACGTCTGTAGCCATCGGTTATATTTGGAAACACGATGTGCTGCATGAAATTGGATGCTACGCATGGCGTGCGCTTGGATGGTTACGCATTCGTGGGGCAGTCGCGCGCCAAGACGATGAATGGCCTTCAAATTGGGCGCCATCCGATTGGCTAAGTTAATCTGTCCCGCCGCGGCCACTACCCGATAGAAGTCCGTGGGGTCGCGCCTGGGAGTGAATGTTGACTCCCAAAAGCTTGGTGCACGCAACGCTGGATGCAATGCCAACACTTCATGTAACAAAGTCGACCCCGTCCGCGGCAAACCGAGAATGAAAATCGGCCGACTAACATTCTGGGTAGCAACACGAAGATTGTTCTGCCATATCGCTTCGAAGCGCAATCGATTACACAAGAGGCGCATCAGATACCACCTAGCCGCGATACGCCCTACCGGGTTGAGCGCGGAAGTTTGGTCGAATCCCTCCAGTATGAGATCGAGGGGTTCAAGGAAATCCAGCGATCCAAAATCTTGAAACCCGGTCGCCCTGCGCGCTCCGTCCAAGAGGTCTTCCCGATCGAAAAGCGTGTCAAAAACGCTCCGGTGGATGCCCGCAGCTAATCCCTTGTTGACCCACGCCATCCACTTTCGCGACCTTGGACCCCGTGCGCTACGAATGCTCACGGGATCTATAATTTCCTTTACCGCTTGATTATTTGTCATCTATAGGGGCCGCGAACAAACGTTTCGATCGATTACACGCATTATGCCTGCCGATTACTTACGAATAGGAGATGCAGCGTAGCCAACTGATGTTCTCTTTCACGCCAGTCGAGGTAACCTTACGGCCTCGATAAAACTTGCCGGGCCAGTGCAACACCCGATCCAAGCTGACATAGCCGCATGGGATGAGATATTAGATCACCGAACGGGTAGCTCTGGAGACGCCGCGACCTCCGCTTGGCTCGCTAGTGCGATTGCGGCTGTCGGGGCAGTCCCTCATATCGACGCTTTTTCTTTCGATCGACTTATCCCGCAGAAATGCTCCATAACGATCGACGAACAATGCGTTGATGGCGTCCCACTATTTGATTGTTTGATTTCGCCTCTGGTTGAAGCTCCGCTCTGCCCCCTGGCAATAGGTAAAGGCATTGGCGTTACCACATTCAGTCCGAGTGCCCGGCATCCCGGGACCGAAGCGTTGCTCCAAGCTCGAGAAAAGAATCTGCATCAGGGCATCGTCGCTATTTCCGAAGGCGGAACCGAGGGATTGTCTCTATTGAACGCAGATCAATTTTCTCGGGCTTACGGGCCTCCTGTTCTGCAGGTTGATGGTCGCCATAAAGATAGTCTGATGAGAGCCGCTACCAACGGACTGACCGGTCGTATGTCTTTCGAAATCGATCAGCAATCGACTCAAACATCCAACGTTCAAACGACCGTTCGTGGTACGGATCCAAGCCTCGCACCTCTCGTGATCATGACCCCAAAAAGCGCTTGGTGGACTTGTACTGCAGAGCGTTCCGGTGGCATCGTCGCTTGGTTAGCTTGCATTCGGCACTTTGCGGCCAATCCACCTCGACGGAACGTTCTATTCACCGCCAACACAGGACACGAACTAGGTCACACCGGTCTTGAGCATTATCTGCGCGAGCATAAGAATTTGGGTGCCACAGCTCATGCGTGGATTCACCTGGGCGCAAACCTTGCCGCCGTCGACTCAATTCTCCGATTTCAACCGTCAAACGATGAACTTAGTACGATGGGTATCACTCATCTAGCGGCCGTCGACATCCATCCGGGCTCGTTCGCGTCCATTGGCGCACGGCCCGGCGGTGAAGCTTGCAACATTTATGATGAAGGTGGGCAGTACCTCTCCCTGCTCGGGTCGAATCGCTGGTTTCACCATCCCGATGACAGGTGGCCACACAGTATCGACTTGGATCGAATAACCCGAATAACAGACGCCGTCGTCGGGATCGCAAAGGATCTAGCTGCCTGAACCTCTAACAGTACGACGCGTGTATCAGAGAGACCCCGCGTCACGTGCTTCCTCACGAACCGCGTTGAGCATGTAATCTACAGATGCTGCCAGCTCCTCATCCGAACAGGAATTACACAATCCTCTGATGGGCATCGCAGGTGGGATCCCGTCAATCACGCTTTGCAACAATGCTGCCCTGCCCTTATCAAGTCGTGGAGCCCAGGACTCCACATCCCCGAGTGAAGGCGCGCCGGCAACGCCCGCTTGGTGACAAGAGAAACAATATCGAAGATAGGTTTCTTTACCGATGTTGGTTTCTGCTTGTTCGGTGGAATCCCCACAGCCTCCCAACAGCAATGGCAACAACAGGTACGCCAGTCTCACAAACTCACCTCAAGTTAAACCGTATCCAGCGCGACGGAAAACGCCGGACGATACGCATCCAAGAACGTTTTGTCCAAGAAATCGTCAGTCTCAACGGAAGGGGGCAGTCGATCACAAAACGATGTTAAGGAATGCTTTCGACGACCGTAATCGGTCTAACAGCCGGAGAACGCTTTCGGCTTTACTTCCTGGTACTCGATTAGAAATTTGTGATCTGCAGCGTGACGCACTTAACCCAGATACCCCCCGCGAACCCTACCCTCGCCCGCAATTGCCCGCCGGGAAGATATCGAGTTATACGCGGCCATGTTAGGATGCGCGGCCTCGTTGAGGATGGGTTGAACGAGTTTTCAACGCCGCGAGGTCTTCGGTAAAAGAACAGCGGGAAACCACATGTCTGACTACAAAGTGGCCGATATCGGATTGGCCGATTTCGGTAACAGAGAGATAGCCCTAGCAGAGAATGAAATGCCAGCGCTGATGGCGCTTCAGCGCAAATACGCGTCCCAAAAGCCGTTGGATGGTGCCAAGATCATTGGGTGTATTCACATGACCATCCAGACGGCCGTGCTGATTCGTACACTCTGCGAGCTCGGTGCGGAAGTCCGGTGGTCGTCTTGCAACATCTTTTCCACACAAGACCATGCGGCCGCAGCCATGGCTCAGGATGGCGTGCCAGTGTACGCGTGGAAAGGTGAAACGGAAGATCAATACGATTGGTGTCTGGAACAAACCATTCTCGTTAACGGCGAGCCATGGGATGCAAACCTCCTGCTCGACGATGGCGGCGATCTGACCAAGATGATCCACGAAAAATACCCCGCGATGCTTGAACACATTCATGGAATTAGCGAAGAAACCACGACCGGTGTCCACAGGCTTGTCGAGATGCTAGAAAACACTGAATTAAAAGTTCCCGCGATCAACGTCAACGACTCCGTAACCAAGTCAAAAAATGACAACCGATACGGCTGTCGACACAGCCTCAATGATGCAATCAAACGCGGTACGGATATGCTGATGGCCGGTAAGCGAGCGCTCGTCATTGGTTATGGAGATGTCGGCAAGGGTTCATCTGCGAGTTTAAGGCAGGAGGGTATGATCGTTCGGATCGTCGAGATCGATCCGATTTGTGCAATGCAAGCGTGTATGGACGGTTACGAAGTAGTCTCCCCATACCTGAACGGTATCAACACAGGCAAGTCCGCCGACATCGATACCAGACTCCTTGGTGAAACAGACCTACTTGTTACCTGCACAGGCAATACCAACGTTTGCGACTCGGCGATGCTTGAAACAATCAAACCCGGAGCCATCGTCTGCAATATTGGCCATTTCGATAACGAAATCGATACTACGTACATGCGCGAATCTTGGCGGTGGCAAAATGTCAAAGACCAGGTGGATCAGGTGTTTCGGAGCGAAAATCCCAGCGATTACATCATTCTTCTGTCCGAGGGACGGTTGGTAAACCTAGGCAACGCGATGGGGCACCCATCGCGGGTCATGGACGGTTCATTCGCAAACCAAGTCCTCGCGCAAATACATTTATACGAGCAAGGATGGGCCAACCAACCCGCAACCCAGCGCGCCCCTGTTAGTGTCGAGGTGCTACCAAAAAAACTTGACGAGGAAGTTGCCCAACTAATGGTTGAGGGGTTCGGTGGCGTCGTTACGCAACTTACCCAGAATCAAGCGAGCTACATAAACGTAAGCACGGAAGGCCCTTTTAAATCAGATTCCTACAAATATTGATGGCTTCGGCTTCTCGACAGAGGGCCGTTAGACGCTATCGTCAGTACTGCCCTTCGAGCTTGGCGTGATCCCACGTTACGTATCGTATGGGAGTGAACTTCAGTACAACGCGCTTTTGAGCAGTAGTACTTACTGCTTCTCGTAACGTCATCCTTTGTTCGTCCGATAGCGCCCTTCCGCCCGAGTTAATGTTGACCAACGTTTCTTGTATGACGTCTGGATCGTCAATAATTTCCGCGGTTGCGTAAATCATGACGCCTTTCAGCTCGGCGTATTCTTCACCGCTCTCGATTAACAATGTCGCCTTTGAATCGCGGCGCCAGTTGTAAACTTTCTGACTCTTCCCAAAGGTCGTGCAATAAAGATAGCCACCGTCGTCTCGATAAAACCACATCGGCATCGGATGCGGATAGCCGTCTCGACCGTTTGAAACGATGATCAAGGTCTTCTGACTCGTTAAATAATCTAGGATCTCTGCTTCGGTAAGCTCGATCAATTCGCGTCGAGAAGGCATGGCTTTCCCCGTGGGCAACGTATATGACGGCGAGCTTCTAACACTCCTAAACCGGACGTCAACCGAGCATTTCAATCCCCTTGCTGAACGAACCCGCCGAACGACCACTCAAACAAGGGTTTTATCCGCTGGACGAACTTACTTCCCTGCAAATTCAATTCGAATTGCATCACTGTGTTCACCCAGAGTCGGGATTCGAGTATCTCGATCAACCACTCGATTTGCGTCGGGGTGGGCCGGCATATCAATTTCGCCAGTTTCACTTGCAACTCGAATCCGCCTCAACTGCGGGTGTTTCGATACGTCATCCAATCCGTTTACTGCACCGAACGCGATGCGTGCGTCACCTAACTGCTGTTCCAATTCTTTTCGACTTCGTGCAGCAAAAACGTTTTGAACGATGGCATCCACTTGTTCCCGATGCTGCATGCGTGCCGAGTTGTCAACGTATTCAGGATCAGAAGCAAGCTCCGGTTTGTTAAGTACTTTAGTTACCAGATCACGCCACTCGCGTTCATTCTGAACGGATATCACCAACGTCGCCCCATCTTGGGTCAAAAATCCACCGTACGGAGTAATCGAAGGATGCGCCAACCCAACACGATCGGGTCCCGCACCCCCGTAGTCGTATTGCAACAACGGCACGCTCATCCACTCCGCCATCACATCGAACAGCGACAGACGAATTGCACTACCTCGACCCGTCGACCCTCGTCCAATTATGGCTTCATTGATCGCAAGCGCAGCGGAGACACCTGTCGCGATATCGCAAACTGAAACTCCGACGCGGCCATATTCACCCGCGGGGCCGGAAACAGACACCAGCCCTGCCTCTGCTTGGACCAACAAGTCGTACGCCTTCATCGCAGCGTAAGGTCCTGTTTCGCCGTATCCCGAAATATCGCAAGTAATCAGTCGGCGATGCTGAGCGCGCAAGTGCGTTGAACCCAGCCCCACTCGAGCTGCCGCACCAACCCCTAAATTCTGTATAAACACGTCTGCTTGCGAGATGATCCGCCGAATCAGGGCTACATCCGACGACTTCTTAATGTCCACAACAAGCGACTCTTTACCTCGATTGGCCCAGGCGAAATACGCACTTTGACCGTTTGCCACGGCATCGTACGCCCTCGCAAAATCTCCCTCGGCTCGTTCAAGTTTGATGATCCGTGCCCCAGCGTCCGCGAGGCGGCACGTCGCTAACGGGGCCGCCACCGCCTGCTCCAATGCCACCACAAGAACACCTTCCAACGGCTTTGCAGTCGATTCACCCACTATGACTCACTCCCGTGTACCCACATTCGTAAGGTCGCAATACATCACAATGACTCGCTAACCGGCACGGCTTTAGCGCGCAAGATTCTAACCCAGTAACGACGAATACCCGCCAGCCTAAGCGGTAGAAAACTCAAGATAGTTGCCGCTAAAAGAACGCTAAATTATTGAATCCAATACGGTTTATAACCTCATGCTATACATCGTTACGGTGGACCTGGATAATGCCGCGTTTTGCGCGGAGAAAAGCGTTCTCCGGGTTGTAGTAGTGGGAGGAACCGTGACGGATATCGACAAACTGGCTGGGTCAGTGAGTAATCTACAAGCCGGCTTTGAGTCACATCGTTATATTTGCAGCAGCCAGATTGCAACCGCCGTGTATCTTGCGTATCAGTTGCGCAAGCCCGTGCTCGTCGAAGGCCCGGCCGGCGTTGGTAAAACGGAGCTGGCGAAAACCACCGCAGAGATGTTCGAACTTCCCCTTATCCGACTTCAATGCTACGAAGGCCTCGACGAAGCCAAAGCAATCTACGAATGGAAATACGGTAAACAGCTGCTTTACACACAAGTCCTCAAAGAAACTCTGGACGAAGTGCTCCAAGGTGCAAAAGGGTTTACCGAATCTGTCAACCGGCTGCACGAATTCGGCGACATCTTTTTCTCAGAAGAATTCATGGAGCCCAGACCACTGCTCAAAGCTCTGAACGAAGAGAATGGCTGCGTCTTGCTAATTGATGAAGTCGACAAGTCCGACCACGAATTCGAATCGTTGTTACTTGAGATCCTGTCCGAATATCAGGTATCGATACCCGAAATCGGGACGGTAAAAGCGAAAGCTGAACCACCGATCGTTTTCTTGACAAGCAACAACACGCGTGAAATTTCCGACGCCCTTAAGCGACGCTGTCTCCATCTCTATATACCGTTCCCCGACTCAGATCTGGAGCAACGTATCATCCACGCTCGAGTTCCTGAAATTCCTCCGGAATTACGGCGCCAGTTGGTAACGTTTATCCAAGAACTCCGCGATCTCGATTTGAAGAAATTGCCCGCGATTAGCGAAACGATCGATTGGGCCCGCACGTTACTGCTACTCCATACAGAGTCGCTGGACGCAAATCTGGTTCGTGATACGCTCAATGTCATCCTCAAATTCCAGGAAGACATCGATAATGTTGACGCGGAGATCACGACCCTGACAAACAAAGCGATCAAAAACTAACGCGGTCGCGACCGTCAGCATGGATCGGACCCTAACCAGCTTCATTGCCGCGCTGCGAAATGCTGATGTCCGCATTTCCACAGCGGAGACATTAGATGCGATGAGCGCGGTCGAGCTTTGTGGTTACCGAAACCGGGAGTTCCTAAAGGATACGCTAGCGCTCGTTCTGCCGAAAACCCCCGACGAAAAATACACATTCGACGAGACCTTCGACCAATTTTTCGCTTTTGAAGACGTGAAAGGCGAAAGCGTCGTCACCGTGTCGGACGGTGACGGGGAAGAAGCTGAAGGCGAAGGTGGTGCAGGACAAGGTCAGGGTGGTGCAGAAGGTGAAGGTACCGAAGGCCGCAAAGGGGGTGGGAAGAAGAAGAAATTCAGCGCTTTCGAAGAACAGCAAGACGAAGAGGATCTCGGTCCAGGCGAGATGGCGCAACCGCGATCTACCCTTGGGAAACTGTTGATGCAGGACAGCCGCGTCGAACTAACCGTGAACATGGCGGCTGCCGCAAAGGAAGTCAGCCTCGAAGAAATTCAGGTCTTTACCCAAAAAGGCCTCTATACCCGAAAAATCATGGAGGAGATGGGACTTGCTGATCTGCAACAAGAAATTTCGGTCGTACGACAAAGCCCAAGCATCCCGGACAGACGCCTCGGGCAGGAACTAAAAAAACGTCGAGAATGGTTGCGAGAACAAGTTCGCGACTATGTTGAGAAGCAGTTCCTACTCCATGCCGATGCCACAGGGAAGAAACTCCGAGAAGAGTTGCTACGCAAAGTCAAACTCTCAAACGTCGAACATCGTAATTTCCGGCTAGTGCAAGAGGTCGTATTTCGAATGGCCAAGCGGTTGGTGGCCCTGCACTCGCGCCGAAAGAAGGTATTTAAGCGAGGGCAATTGCACGTATCACGGACGCTCCGGCATAACATGAGCTACGACGGCAGCATATTTGATTTGCATTGGAAATCGGTAAAGATCGATCGTCCTAAAGTCTTCGCTATCTGCGACGTCAGCGGCTCCGTCGCTAACTATGCGCGATTTATGTTGATGTTCCTCTACAGCCTTGAGGAAGTGATGCCCAAAGTACGATCTTTTGCCTTCTCATCCGATTTGGCAGAAGTTACGGATTTGTTCGAGCGCAACAAGTTGGAAGACGCAATCGCCAAAACCTTACGGGATTATAGCGGCGGATCAACCGACTACGGCCAAGCTTTCGAGGACTTCCGAAATAAGTGTCTTGACGAGATAGATAACCGAACCACCATCATCATTCTTGGAGATGCTCGCAACAATTACGGGGACCCCCGCACCGAAATACTGAAAGAAATGTATGACCGTTCCAAACGACTAATCTGGTTAAACCCCGAGTCACGTAACACGTGGAATGTTGGGGACGCGGAAATGCGCAAATATTCTGCATACGTTCACCAGGCGGAGGAATGCAATTCTCTCACGCACCTTGAGCGTATCGTCGGAAATCTCCTGCGAACTATTCAATAACTCGTGTCCTTGTTGACGTTGGATGAATCGAGAACCACGCACTAGCCAAGGGAATCTTCGCCGAACCGCAGGGCGGCAGCTCATTTATCTAGGACTTGCAAGCCTCATAGGATTCGGAGCGTTAATGTGGTCGCTCGCCTCGCTGTCGGAAGGAGTCTCCGGGAGCGCGTTGGACGCGATCGCCGGTAGCGTAACCCTCGCGTTGAGCGAGGAACCACCACAACTCGATAGTTCTCGCGCGACAGATACCGTAAGCAGCCAGATTCTCGGACACGTGATGGAAGGCTTGTTGCGCTACGACGAGTTCAGCCAGATCGTCCCGGGAGTCGCCGAACGGTGGGAAATCGGCGCGACCAAAGCGACCTTTTGGCTACGCGATGACGCCTTCTGGAGCGACGGCTCTCGAATAACGGCCCACGACTTTGTGTTCGCATGGCAAACCGCACTGGACCCACAAACAGCCTCGGAGTACGCCTTCATCCTGTACCCGATCAAAAATGCGGAAGCGATAAATAATGGTCAGCTCGATACTGCCGCACTAGGCGCAACGGCGCTCAACGACAAGACGTTATTGGTCCGCCTCGAAAGGCCGGTCGCGTACTTCAATAGCTTGCTCGTGTTTCCCACTTATTTCCCAATCAAGCAATCGTTCTACGAAAAACGCCAAGGACGATACGGTGCAGATGCCTCGGAACTCCTCTACAACGGTCCTTTCGTAATAGAAAAATGGGTTCACGGTTCGCAATTGCGCATGGTCCGTAATCCGCATTACTGGGACCGCAACCGCATTCGCTTAAACATTATCGACTATGCGTACATCACCAGCGACGTTAATGCGACATTGAACTTATTTAAGGATAGAAAGATTGCAATTGCCGGCCTGAATTCAGAGAACTTAGATGACGCTCTTCAAAGGCGCTGGAAGCTTGAGCGTTTCAACGAGGGCTGCGTCGGATACATTTCATTCAATCACCGCTCCAGCCGTTTGACTCGAAATCGGCATTTACGCAAAGCCATGCAGCTCGCGATGGACACCAGCGAATTGGTTTATAAAGTCGTCGCGATGCCCGGCAATCTACCCGGTGTTTCTTTTTTTCCAGTATGGCTCCAAGGTGTTGAAAGCCCATTTCGGCAAGAATTCCCGGCGCCAGAAACTCAAGTCGATATCACTCAGGCTCGCATTTACCTTGCCCAAGCAAAAAAAGAACTCGGACTCGACCAATGGAGGCCACTAACATTTCTAACAGGCGACCGCGCAACGACGAACAAGATCTCAGAATATCTGCAACAAGAATTCAAAGAAAAACTTGGCTTAGATATCGCCATCGATCGGCAAATCTTCAAGCAGCGCCTCGCTAAAATGTCCTCCGGCGATTTCGATATGGTGTTGGCTGGATGGTGCCCAGATTATGCCGATCCGCTGACGTTTGGCGACTTGTTCGCATCATGGAACAAAAACAATCGCGGCGAGTATAAAAATCCCGAGCTTGATCAATGGGTCCGAATCGCGCAGAACTCCCTAGAACCGCATACACGGATGAACGCGTTTTCTGAAATCCAGAAAATCATTCATCTTGAAGCCGTGATCCTTCCGACGTACGAGACGGGTAGCGTATACGTACGCGATCCACGTCTTAAAGGTGTCGTAAAACGAGCGGTAGGGATGGACTCCGACTACAGCAACGCGTACATCGATGGCTAACTCGCGAACCAATAAATATGCCTACGTCCGCTATGCGGTCATACGACTAATCCAGGGCGCCATCACTGTGTGGTTGATTGCGACCGCGACCTTTTTTGCGATGCACAACGTTCCCGGCGACCCGCTAATGGACGAGAAAGCGGTTTCGCCGGAAATCCGCAAAAATCTCCAGGCGAAATATGGCTTGGACCGTCCCCTCCTTGAACAATATGGAATCTATCTTTCGAATATGATCAGGGGTGATTTCGGGATTTCCTACGCGCAGGAAAACCGAAGCGTTAACGACATCATTCGCGAGCATTTTCCGGTTTCAGCCATTCTCGGCGTGCTGTCCATCGTCTTTGCTGCTTTGGGCGGCATTCTGTTTGGTGCGTTAACGGCGATTAATCGAAATCGTCTCCCCGACATCGTCATTATGTTTTTGGTCATCATGGGCATCTCCGTGCCAAGTTTCGTCTTCGCCGCTCTCGGTCAAATGACGTTAGTGAACGTCAACGCGTTTCTCGGAGTCTCTATCCTTCCAGTCGCCGGTTGGGGGAGCGTTTCTCACATGATCATGCCTTCCCTCATTCTGGGCCTCGGGACGATGGCTTTTCTGACGCGACTCATGCGCTCATCGATGCTCGAAATCGACAACGCCGATTATCTTCGAACAGCTATTTCAAAGGGCCTCCCGCCGACGAGAATCTTCCTCAGACATCAACTGCGTAATGCAATTCTCCCAGTAATCACAGTGCTCGGGCCCTCGATCGCCGCGATAACCACGGGCGGTTTTGTGGTCGAACTTGTATTCGCAATCCCAGGACTCGGGCGCTATTTCGTTCAGGCCGTCCAACAAAGCGACTACACCGTCATCATGGGCACGACGGTGTTTTATGGCGCATTTTTGGTACTCATGGTGATCGTAGTGGACTTGTTGTACGGATTGGTAGATCCGAGAGTTAGGCTCGATTGATGGAAGCCAGCTTCTCGTTTGAACGAACAGACACGATCGCTCGTGCACTGACGACCACGCGACCATCGCTTACCTATTGGCAGGATGCATGGCGCAGGTTTAAAGCCAATCCAAGATCACTCATTTCACTCTACATCGTTGTAACGATCGGCCTTTTCACGCTGGTCGGGCCGTGGGTATGGACGATCAATCCCATGCTTCAGGATCTTGATCAAATCTCCGTGCCCCCCGGTGCGGATCGTCGTGCACGCGTCGTCGAACCCCATGTTCGCTGGCCAACCACCGAAACTAACAACAGAACTCCATGGACAATGTCCACGACACAACTCGCTGTGATCGGAGAGGCAACCACGCAGGCAATTCGCCTTGCCTGGAACCCGGTCGCTGGGGCCAGCGGTTACCGTTTGTACAGGGGTATCGCAGAACCGACTTCACCTGACGCCCTAGGATTACCGCTTGCGGACATCGTTAACGCCAAAACAACCGGTTTCGAAGATCGACTCGATCTGAAACCGCGAACCTATTTTTACTCCGTGGTTGCGCTGAGTTCGGAAGGCTTCGAGCTTAGAGAGCACTCAACCCTCGCGGTAGAAGTAACACGCGTGATCACCGCAAACGAAGCGATTGCACGCGGTCTTTCGGAACGCGACGGACCATCGTTAATCGGCGAAACAGTTTACCTTGACTTCCATCCACTGGGGACCGATTACCTTGGACGCGACATGTTAGCTCGACTCATGCACGGTGCTCGCGTATCGCTATTCATCGGGATCGTAGCGCCGTTCCTATACGTTTTAGTCGGTATTTTATACGGCAGTATCGCCGGTTTTGCCGCCGGACGGTGGGACCAGTTGCTGATGAGGTTTGCCGACTTCGTGGTTGCGTTGCCGTTCCTCCTTTTCATGATTCTATTCAAAATGATCTTTAATACTGAACCGGGTGAGAGCGGTATTTTCGCCATGTTGCTCGCAATGATTCTGCTCAGCTGGCCTGCAATGGCTCGCCTTGTACGTGGTCAGATCCTTCAGATAAGGGAGGAGGCTTACATCGGCGCATCACGCTTATTAGGCGCCGGATCCATGTATTTGATTCTAAGGCACATGATCCCCAACACCATGGGGGTAATACTCGTCACCCTGACATTCGCCGTACCCGGAGCAATTTTTACCGAAGCGTTCTTGTCATTTATCGGCATGGGAGTCGCGCCTCCTAATCCATCTTGGGGAAGCATGTGTAACGAGGGCATCAAGACCATGCTAACGGCCCCCCACGAGCTCGTTTTTCCAGCCGTCTTTATCAGCCTTACCGTCCTGGTGTTCAATCTACTAGGCGACGGCTTGCGCGATGCGTTAGACACACGCATGCGTTCGGATTAATCCATGGCGCTCCTTGAAGTCAGCGATCTGCATGTCGAATTCTCGGTACAGGGGGGCTCAGTCCAAGCAGTACGTGGTGCAAGCTTTAGTGTCAATGAAGGGGAGACACTGGCGATAGTTGGCGAATCCGGTTGCGGGAAAACCGTCTCAGTACAAAGCGTCATGGGATTGATCCAAACGCCACCGGGTCGTATTACACGAGGAACCGCCAAACTTCGGGGGCAAGACATCCTCGGAGGGCAGGCCGCCGACGGCCGAGAAATACGCGGGACGGACATCGCCATGATTTTCCAGGATCCAATGTCCTCGCTAAACCCAACAATGACTGTCGGGGCCCAAATAGCCGAACCCCTGATCGTACATCGAGGATACTCACATCGGCAGGCGATGCGACGCGCCCAGGAATTACTGGAGATGACGCTAATTCCTGACGCAGCTAGCCGCATCAAGGAATATCCGTTCGAATTTTCAGGCGGAATGCTTCAACGGTCGATGATCGCCATGGCAATCGCCTGCGAACCATCTGTACTCATCGCCGACGAACCCACCACCGCGCTCGACGTCACGATTCAATCTCAAATTCTTGACCTACTGGTCGATCTTCAACGCACGAACAACATGGCCATAATCTTGATTACGCACGACCTAGGTGTTGTAGCGAGAATGGCAAATGACGTCGCCGTGATGTACGCGGGCGAGGTCGTTGAACGCGGTGCAGTCGACGATATTTTTTATCGTTCCGCCCATCCTTATACGGTGGGGCTCAAATCGGCGATGCCAACGAATCGGCGAGGGGCGGTGCAAAAGCTTACGCCCATTGAAGGCGCGCCCCCCGATTTATTCGATGCGCCACCTGGATGCGGTTACTACACCCGATGCCCATACGCCATGGAAGTATGCGAAGCGACGCCTCCCATTGTGTTTGACGTCGATCGTGCGCACCAATCGCGTTGCTGGCTACACCATAAAGACTGTCCGCAACAAGTTACGCAGATTTATCGGCCGTGAATAAACCCTTAATCGATATTCGTAACTTGAGCAAACACTTCGACCGCGGACGCCATAAAATTCGCGCCGTCGACGACGTCTCCCTATCCATCGAAGCAGGCGAGATCGTTGGTCTCGTCGGCGAAAGCGGCTCTGGAAAATCAACACTCGGTAGAACTCTCCTGGGACTCGACAGGAAAACGGCGGGCGAAATTTTCTATAAGGGTTCCAAACTGCCCACCGTCTACCGAGCCAAAGATTTTCACCGATACGCGCGATCCATGCAGATGATCTTCCAGGATCCTTATTCATCCCTAAATCCCAGAATGACTGCGGGCGAAATTATTGGCGAAGCATTGCGGTTACACAGCGATTTGAATAAATCCGACATAGCCAAGCGAATAGAAGAGTGGTTGGTTAAAGTCGGGCTGAATATTGACCATCTAGGTCGATATCCTCATGAATTCTCCGGAGGACAAAGGCAGCGAATCGGGATCGCCCGAGCGTTGATCCTCGAACCCGATTTCGTCGTTTGTGATGAGCCGATCTCCGCGCTCGACGTGTCGGTTCAGGCGCAAATCGTGGACTTATTGGGGGAGTTGAAACGTTCCCTTGGTTTGACGCTACTCTTCATCGCTCATGATCTCTCGATGGTGCGTTACGTATCCGACCGGATGGCCGTGATGTATCTGGGTTCTCTGGTCGAAATCGGCCGTTCAGACCGTGTCTTCTTCGACCCGAAACATCCGTATACGGAACTTCTCATCGGTTCCAATCCCGAACCCGACCCCAACCAAGAACGTTCACGGCAGAAAGTGCAGAGCATCGGCGAAATTCCCTCCCAACTGGACATACCCGCAGGGTGTCGATTCGCTAATCGTTGTCCTCACGCGATGGCCGTTTGTCACGACGTGAACCCAGTGTTACGGATCGTCAGCCATGAGGATGACGAACGTTTAGTCGCGTGCCATCTCTACGAATAATTAGCACAACGAATTCGATCCACAAACTCAACGATTCACCACCGAAACACGCAAGTCATGCGAGCCATCGACTCGCGTAAATTCGTAGTAAAAATAGATTGCGCTCGGTCGCTCGAGGGCGAACACGTAGCGAACGCAACCGTACGGTGAACGCACCCAGGGTTCTTCCTGCTCCAAGCGCTCAAACCGGGTACCGTCGTCGCTCCAAGCCAAACCGCACCATTCTTCGTACGTGTCATAGAAAGTCCGGCCACCGTCGTACAACGCGAGCCAACCGTTATCCGTGGAGATCACCGAGTTAATCCGCGCGCGTCGTCCATGCCATGTATCCGTACCCGGCGCCTCAAACGCCCACTCCAACTCAGGAAAATACAAGCCATCGTCCGAGCGACCCAATAACGTGGCGTCAAGAGGACTCGCAAAAATCTTTTTCGCCGTTCGAGGAAGGCGCTCGCGCGCTGGTCCCGCAAGATAGACCCACCAACGTCCATCGCGCAGATATACAACCGGATCTTTTAACGACCTGAAACCGAAATCGTTAGGTTGAAAAACCGTACGTCGCCCTTGGACATTGAGGTTTTCCAAGCTATTTCCCCTAACCAGGTCGATGCGCCAGTATCGAGCGCCCGCGACCTCGTAACTAATATAAAGCCGCCAATCACCGTCCGGCGAACGAATGGGGTTGCCGACTTCGATCGACGACGCGGCGAATGCCTCCTTATCGGCAGTCCAAACCTCTTCGAAGGTGATGCCATCGCTGCCTACGGCGACTGCGCAACGTCCACCGCGGCCGGTCTCCAATGGGGTACGCTCACGATAGAAAATAACAAACTGTTTGCTTGCTTGATCGTAAAAGACCTTGTGCCCGCCTACCCAATATCCGTAACCCGTCCCGGTCGGTTCTCTGACGACGTGGCCCATTTCTGGGTCAAACAACAAATCATCGAATTCACGCGGGTCGGGTAACACCGAGATCTCCTTTAACGCGCTATGGAACGAATTTTATGGATCATACGCAGGATCGATTCTTCGCTGTTGTACTTCGACACCTCATCTAACAGCACCCAACGAAGATCAAGCGACTCACCACTTATCCGATATACGTCGGACCCATTAATCTGCAGCGCAAAGCGCACGTCATAGTGATAGTGAGCCGGCTCATCGCCACGGACCGGAATCTCGTGAATATCAAGATCAAACACTTCGTTCATGATAGGAATTACGTCCAGGCCAGATTCCTCCATCGCTTCGCGTTGGGCCACTCGTAATGGGTTGACATCACCGTCGCAGTGTCCACCCAACTGTAACCACTTTCTTAGTTTCGCGTGCCGCGTAAGCAAAGTGTGAGTGCGCGGTTCGTTCAGCACGAGGGAGGACGCCGTCACATGTCCATCGCACCAGCAATTCCTTTCAAAACAACGGGGCTGAGCAACAACAAACGATTGGAACCTCTCAGTCGTCTTCTCCGTCGGAAATCGACGTCCGTACGTGTGGAGCATTGTTAATAGTTTGTTTCGGTTCATGAGATAGGTATTCTGCCCCATCGTTTGGGAGGAAGATCATATGATTGCGTTATTAGCAAGACTCAATGTCGCCGAAGGTAAGGAATCCGAGTTCGAAACAGTAATGCTAGAGCTAGCGGCGCAAGTACGGGCCAACGAACCGGGAAATCAACTGTATACGCTAGTCAAAGATGACGATGGCTACGCCGTGATGGAACTGTATTCCGATGAAGAAGCCCTTGCCGCGCACGGCTCGAGCGATCACTTCAAAGCTGCAGGCGCCAAGTTCGCGGGTCTGATGGCTGGCCGTCCCGACATCAAGCGTTTTGAGGTCGTTGGCTGAACCCAGAAAACCATCATCAACGGAGAAAAACGCTCGTGTGAACGAGCGTTTCACCGGTGCGGTCACGGAGGCTAAGAAGGGCTTGCTTCTTAACCGTATCTATCTCTATCACGCCGAAATTGCTGACCCGGATATTGTCGTGACCCACCCGATAACCGTTCACCTCTCCTTTACCGAAACCTGACCGGGCACTAAGTGGACTCGAGGTAATGTCGTACAAAGGATAATCGAGCCCGAAATCGCCATCCCCGGGAAGTTTGGATATTTCGCCCAGATGTCGATCCCCGGACACGAGAAAAACATTACGTGCACCGGACCTAGCGATCATGCGAAAGAGGCGCGCGCGCTCTTTTGGAAAAACGCCCCAGCGTTCCCAACAATGCTCGTCGGAGACGACTTGAACGCTGGAAGCTATAACACGCACGTCGGCCGGCTCCCCTAGGCGCTCCTTCAACCACTGCCACTGTGCACGTCCTAAGATTGTCGCTTCATCAGCCAAGCTAGTTCCATAGTTACGGACCGGACAACGACCATCCGGCGGGTCTACAGTTAGCGCGGAACGGAAGTACCGCGTATCCAGTAGCAGAACCTGTATTCGCAGTCCTGCTTTGCTGAGCCACCGTTCCGCATAAATTCCAGGAGTCTGACGCTCGGGCCGATCTGAAGGGACCCGCCAAAAATCAAAAAAAACTTGTTGCGAAACGTCCTTTAGCGAGAATTCCTTACCACCATCGTTCAAACCGTAGTCGTGATCATCCCATGTGGCATAGATTGGAACGACATCACGAAGTCGCTGAAATGCAGGAGTCGCCCCCAGTTTCGCGTATTCAGTTTCCAAGCCCTCCCGGCTAGGGCTGGATCGAAAGTCGGGCGAATCAGCATAGACATTGTCTCCAATCATCAACAACGCGTCGGGCTGAGCCTGGTAAAGCGCATTCCAGATCGGGTGATCGGGCTGGTCGGCGTCCGCACAGGAACCAAATGCGACCCGCACCGTATCCGCATGCAGCGCGGTAGCGTTGAATCCGACCATAAATAGCGCTATCCAACGCACCGGTCTAGTTCGTCACATCAAAAAGAGCAGCCAGCTGCTCCGTAATCGCGCCGCCAAGTTGCTCAGCATCGGTGATCGTGACCGCTCGTCGGTAGTGGTGAGTTACGTCGTGCCCAATTCCAATAGCAATGAGTTCGACCTCTGACTGACTTTCGATCACATCAATCGCGTACTTCAGATGTTGCTCAAGATAACTACTTGGATTCACCAGTAACGTGGAATTATCGACCGGTAGACCATCCGAAATCACCATCAGAACCTTGCGTTCTTCCGTTCGCGTGACGAGACGGTTGTGTGCCCAGATAAGGGCCTCTCCGTCGATATTTTCCTTTAACAATTCCTCTCGCATCATGAGGCCTAGGTTACGTCGAGACCGCCGCCAAGAATCGTCAGCCCCTTTGTAAATAATATGTCGGAGATCGTTTAGTCGCCCGGGGTTCGAGGGTTTCCCGGCATTAATCCACTCTTCTCTGGATTGCCCACCACGCCATGCGCGCGTCGTAAATCCCAAAATCTCTACGCCCACAGAACATCGCTCTAGCGTCCTGCCGAGAATGTCAGCACACATGGAAGCAATGGTGATCGAACGACCGCGCATTGACCCCGAACTATCAATCAACATCGTGACGACGGTATCGCGAAAATTCATCTCCCGTTCTTGCTTGAACGCAAGCGGGTTGAGCGGATCAACGACTACCTGCGCGAGTCTGCCAGCGTCAAGAAGGCCTTCCTCCAAGTCGAACTCCCAGGTTCGATTTTGTTTTGCCAACAATCGCCGTTGAAGGCGATTCGCAAGCTTCGACGTTGTGTGTTGGAGTGGGATCAGCTGCTGGTCAAGTAGCGCTCGCAGCCGTGCTAGTTCTTCGCTTTCGCAAAGATCCTCCGCTTTTACAACTTCATCGAATTCCTCGGTAAACGAGGCGTAGTTGACGTCTACCCTTATTCGACCCGACGCGTCTGGCGAGAAATTCGGTGACTCATCCGGGTCCGCTTCAGCCCCGAGATCATTCATGTCCATATCGGCATCCATCTCGACCACCGTGGACTCACCGTCAGCGTCTTCTTCCGCCATCGCATCGTCGTCAAGCACCACGTCCTCGGGCGCGTACTCGGCGTCCGGATCCTGGTTCTCGTCGATACTTTCTGTATCTTGATCGTTGTCTTCGAGTTCGGGAGGATCCTGCAGTTCCGAAGCCAGGCCCAAGTCAACCATGATGTTTCGACAACGATCGGCAAAAGAGATCTGATCATGCAGGCAGTCGCGGAGCGACTCGATATCGTCTCCGGCCCTCTCCTCGATGTAATCACGCCAGAAACGAACCACGTTTTCTGCCGATGCAGGCAACTGTCGACCGGTCAATCGCTGCCGCACCAGTAAACCGACCGCGATGCCAAGAGGTGCTTCGCCCTCGGCAGTGATTAGGTCGAACGCCTGCTGCTTACACAGCGCATCGAGGTTGGCATCTAAGTTTCGTGCAACGCCTTCCATCCGCAACGTCCCAATCGACGCGATCCGCGCGTCTTCAACCCACTCGAACAACTCCTGAGCCGGCCCGGCTTTGGGCGTACGGGTGCGATGGGCGACAGTGTCGTGATATCGAAGTTTGAGCGCTACTTCGTCACCCATTCCGCGTATCGCGTTAAGTTCTTGTTCGGAACACCCAACCGTGGGCAGGGGTACCTCAACCGAGTGACCACGAACCGTAACGGCTCCCTTACCGAAGGTGACTTCGAGCTCATCGTTTTCCGCAAGCGCACGCATGGTCGCGACGGTCGCCCGTTTGAACGGCTCAAGCGGGTGATCTTCTTCGCTCATGGAACCTGATCTATTTTGGTAGCGTGATGCCCTTGCTGGCATCGCCCAAGTCGTCGCCCATACATCGCTGGTAATACTCAGCAATGATAGGCCGCTCAAGTTCATCGCATTTGTTCAGGAAGGTAACGCGAAAACCGAACCCGATGTCGCTAAATATCTCTGCATTCTCCGCCCAGTGGAGCACAGTACGTGGCGACATCACGATAGAAATGTCCCCGTTGATAAAGCCCTTTCTGGTCAAGTCAGCCACACTGACCATACTGGAAATGGTTTGCCGACCGTCCGCATTGGCTTGCCAGCCTTTCGCTTTGCCATAAACGATGTCCACTTCCATATCATGCGGCAAATAATTTAGCGTCGTAACGATGTTCCAGCGATCCATTTGACCCTGGTTGATTTGTTGCGTTCCGTGATAGAGACCCGTGGTGTCGCCAAGCCCTACCGTATTCGTCGTCGAAAAGAGTCGAAAACATGGATGGGGCGTGATGATGCGGTTCTGGTCCAATAAGGTGAGCTTTCCTTCAACTTCAAGAACCCGCTGAATAACAAACATGACGTCCGGACGTCCTGCATCGTATTCATCGAAGACCAGTGCGGTCGGATGCTGTAAAGCCCACGGTAAGATACCTTCACGGAAGGCTGTAATTTGTTTGCCATCTTCAATCACGATGGCGTCTTTCCCGATCAAATCAATGCGACTGATGTGGCTATCCAGATTGACCCTAATACACGGCCAATTTAGGCGTGCAGATACTTGTTCGATATGAGTTGATTTCCCCGTGCCATGATATCCCTGGATCATGGTCCGTCGGTTGTGGGTAAACCCAGCAAGAATTGCGAGCGTAGTATCAGGGTCAAAAACGTAGTCCTCGTCGATCAACGGAACGTGTTCGCTACGTTCACCGAAGGCCGGCACGGAAAAGTCTTGATCGATTCCGAATGCCTCATGGACATCTACGGACGCGTCCGGCGTCATATCAGGCGACAGCCCAGCGTCGGGAATTTTCATAACTACACCTTCAGTCATCCACAGGCACTCGGTCCATTGATTCGGAGCATGGCGTCCAACCAGCGAAGCGAACTATTTAACCTTGATTCGCCCAGCTTTCCCAGCGCAAATTAGATGGGTTCAGAGCGCTCAATGCTCGGCCGTTAAGTTAATGGCCGACAACAACAGAACTACAAAAAACCAGATGAGGACGCGATTCGATGCCCAATATCTACATAGTCCGTCACGGCGAAGCGGCCACTGGATTCGATCGACACATTGATCCCCGTTTGAACAAACTCGATAAAGACCAGCCCACGTGACGGCAAAAGAACTTGACGCGATGGGGCCGATGCAAATCGTAACAAGCTCGCTCGCTCGGGCGAGACAGTGGGCTATCTGGTTGCAGGGAATAATCAAAGGCCGTCGGGACGGTATACAAGGAGCTCACCTTCCAAGATAGCGTGCTTCCCGCTCAAGGTTCGATCTTGAACGTCCCGAAATCGTTAAGATAAGTCTTTCGAGAGAGTTCCACGCTTCACCGCGGAGCATTCCCTTAGCCTGTTGATCCAGACGCCCGCATTCCACCAAAGCCGTCTCGATGCCATGACTGCTGAGGCGGCGCGTCACCGCGTCGACCGCCCGCTTGCGATTACGCGCAAGACGTTCACGGCGACCTATGCTGACGTGATGTGCCCGCCGAAGTTGCGCAGCCAGGGCGCCAATGGCCATGAATATAGGGATCCCTTCCTGACGTAACGTTCTGAGCATCTTTCTGGCACGGGCCGCGTCACCTAAGAACGCTGTGTCAATGAGTTCAAAGGTTTCAAAATGAGAGGCATTGCCAAGACTCAGGTCACCGACCGTTATCTCCTTATCGGATGGGTAACCCAACAGCCGTAACTTTTCTAGCTCTTGCTGCACGGCAACCAGATTGCCCTCTGCTCGATCAACCAGTGCCTCGATAGCATCACTACTCAATTTGAGGCCCGCGCTTCGGGCCCTTGCGCCCAGCCACCGGGGTAATTCTTCAGCCGATACGGTCGATGCCAGCACCACAACGGCTTGTTTTTCCAACAACTTGAACCACGCTGATGAGCGCTGCCGCCACTGAATCGGTCCTGCTCGGAGGAGCACAAGCGTCTCCTCGATCGGATCCTCGAGGTATGCGCGAAGCGCGTCCGATCCTGCTCGATCAACTCCTTTAGCGGAAAGACGGATATCCAACACGCGCTTCGTCGAGAACAAAGACATATTGGAAGCGCCAGAAAATACATCGCTCCAATCGGTTCCTGGGCCGATGTCATACCGTTCCCGCTCGGTAAAACCCTGGTCACTTGCCCTCTTTACAATCGCTCTACACGCATCTTCGACCAGAAGAAGTTCATCGCCACCAACAAAATATATGGGCTGTAACGGTTCTTCGAGGTGGCGTTCGAGCTGTTCCGGTTTAAGAAGCATCTAACGGCTTAACCACTTGATCCGCTAAGACTGCCAAAGTCCGTACGATCCGCTGAACGATGTCTGTCCGCATTTCCTGCACCAAGAGTCTTTTCTCGGCATCCGATCCAACGACATTGGCCCGGTTGAGCGGAAGTGATCGCTGCTCCTGTAGAGTCCGCAAGGGAATCAAGATTTTACCACTCGCCTCACTCGCCTGATAAACAACCCTCAGCTGCAATTGATAACCCGCAACTCGACCATCGCCAGTAAACATGTCGCTACGTTGTTCAAAGTCCTCGCGTTCAACGGTGAGGTATAGATCTGCGTCCCCTTCTTCCACCACCACCAACCCCGCGGATTCAAAAGCGCCACGCATGTCCCGTTCAATGCTGCTATCTACGTGTGACTCGATGCGGACGATCCGATAAGTAGATGCTAAATCCCAGGTTCGCAACTGGAATCCGCACCCAACAAGTAACAGGAACCCAACGATGGAAAACAATGGCTTCATAACGACTTTATAACACCCGCGTATGCACCACATCACTTCGGCCCGCGCCACTGGTACCGACGAGACGATAGGGGTAGGGTCGCTCAGTCGCTAAATAGCGAAAACCACTGCTCAATTTCCTAACCACCGCGGACGATCGTACCGGCGCACTTGAAGTCGCGGGCGCTATTGCGGATGAAGGATTCTTGGTGAACGCGGGGTTAGAAATTGCGGGCAGCGATTGCATGGTCATCGACCTTGAAACACGGCATGACAGCGTCGCATTGGCCGCTCAACGCGTCAGGAAGATTCACCAAACCGCGGCACGAGACCGATGCCATAAGATCGACTCGGTATTACGAGGCAATTGGCCACACGAGGTAAAAGCTCTACTCGACATGGGTTTCGCGATCGATGTCGTGCCGAGTTTCCCCGATGCCGGACGCCGCTGTCGCTATGGCGTGGTGTACGTTGACGACGTCCCGGTTGCGGAAAGTGCATCGGCCGCCGACGCATTGAATCCGATTAAAAGCAGCCGTCCCACGGAATTATTGCGTGCCGCAGGCTGCACCGACCGGGACGTGCGCGTAGTCGACGCCAACGATAACAACGAACTAGCCCAAGCAGCCCAACGATGTCGCGCAGAAGGACGCATGCTTGTCGGCCCATCAGGCGCCATCCAAGCGTTTGCGGCAACTTTCCGCCGCCCGCGTTCGCGACAGAAATTCGTCCTCAGGACACCTATTCTCGTCGTCTGCGGCAGTTTGCATCCCGTCAGTAGAAGTCAGATACGACGCCTCCAGTGCCCGTTGTACACGCTGAACGAGACATTCCAAATTTCGGACCATTTAAGCGTTTTAACAACAATCGAACCAACAATAACGCCGGATCTAAACGCAGCGTGGGCGACGGCCAGGGCACTTGCGTCATTGACAAATGCCGCGGCCCCCGTCGGGACATTGGTGGTGATTGGAGGGGATACCGCCGCAGCGATCTTAGGTAACGAGCCAGTCAAAGTTCTCGGAAATCTAGGAGTAGCTATTCCCGTCTCAGATCGTAACGGACAACTGCTCGTCACTAAAGGCGGGGGGATTGGGAAACCTGATACGCTCTTAGACCTACTTTCTGCTTGAGTACAAACCCGTGCGCATGGCCGTCACAATGGGCGACGCATCCGGCGTTGGACCGGAAATCACGCTACGGTGCTACGCCAATGGCGAACTGGCAAACGACGTAGTGGTCTACGGTGACGTAGCTATCTTGAGGGCTGGTGCCACTCTCTTAAAGCTGGACGTCCCGATCGATGCGGTCGAAGCACCCCGCCAAGTAATCCAGGGGTCTCTAAATGTGATCGATTTAGGTTTGCTTGATGCCACCGATCTAACGCCTGGGATACTGCGGAAAGATTCAGGAGCTGCAGCTCGAGCGTACGTTGAGCGCGCGACGCACGATGCGTTAAAGGGCGAGATCGCGGGAATCGTTACGTTGCCAGTGAACAAGGAAGCGACGCGGATGAGCGATCCAGACTTCATTGGCCATACAGAACTGATCGCCCAACTTTGCGACGTACAAAATTATTCCATGATGTTGGTTACGGACGACGTCGCGGTAAGCCATGTCAGCGCGCATGTCCCGTTGACCGAAGCGATACGACGCGTAACCAAGCAGAGAGTTCGTGCTGTTATTGAGTTAACGCACAAGACCTTGTCGATGGGTACAGAGAATCCACGCATCGCGGTTTGCGGACTTAATCCACATGCCGGCGAAAACGGGCTTTTTGGTGACGAAGAAAAGAAATTCATAACTCCGGCGATTGCGGAATCCGTTGTTGCTGGAATTAACGTATCCGGCCCCTACCCCGCTGATACGATTTTTCACCAGGCGATACACCATAATCGTTACGACGCGGTGGTTTGTATGTATCACGATCAGGGCCACGCGCCCATGAAACTCTTCGATTTCGAATCCGCCGTTAACGTCACGATTGGTTTGCCGATCGTCAGAACGTCCGTGGATCACGGCACCGCATTCGATATCGCATGGAAGGGGACAGCTTTTACTAACTCACTCGATCATGCCCTGCGGTACGCTAGGAAACTCGCGTCCAAACACCACTCTTTTTAACGGAGTGCTACTCTACGGTGCTTAATTCTTTGGGGGATTTCTGTGAACGGATTTGATCTTGTCGCTCGTTGCCTGCAAGCCGAGGGGGTCACCTGGATGGCATGTTTCCCGGCCAATCCATTAATCGAGGCTGCCGCGAAAATAGGCATACGACCTATCGTATTCCGTCAAGAAAGAGGCGGTATTAATGCAATCGATGGGTACAGCCGCCAAACGGCTGGTCAACAAATAGGCGTTTTTGCTTCTCAGTCGGGACCAGGTGTTGAGAATTCGTTCGGCGCGATCGCTCAGGCGTGGGGGGATTCCGTACCCATTCTTTTCCTACCGGGCGGCAGCGGCACCGGAAGTTACGACATTGCACCAAATTTTTCGGCCACTCGAAATTACGCCAACGTGACCAAACTTGCGTTATCCATCGATCAGATTCATCGCACGACTCGCGAAATGCGTCGTGCCTTCCACACGGCACGACAAGGACGGCCGGGTCCCGTGTTGGTTGAAATGCACGGAGATGTTTTACGGCAACAAGTTCCAGAAAATACACCGCCCTATAAACCGTCCAGCCGGATGAAATACGGGCCTTCCCGATCGGACGTGAAAGATGCCGTAGCCCAACTATTGGCCGCCAACAATCCTGTTATTTGGGCGGGCCAGGGAGTGCTGTACGCAAAAGCTGCCACCCAGCTAATGGAACTCGCTGAGCTGACACAAATTCCCGTCATCACGACCATGCAGGCAAAAAGCGCGTTTCCCGATGATCACGCCCTGGCGTTGGGCTCCGCCAATAGAACCGCCCCTAAAAGTGTCTTCAAGTGGCTGGGCGCCGCCGATACCGTCTTCGCGGTCGGTTCCGGTCTCACTCGAACAACCTTTGGTATCGATATCCCTCCGGGGAAATTTATGATCCAGGCGAACATTGCTGCTGAAGATATAAATAAAGACTACGACATCGACATCGGTCTCGTCGGGGACGCAAAACTAACCCTCGAACTGATGATCGACGAGATAAAAGGCACGGTAGGAGAAGATGGGCGCGAGACCAATTCAGCCCTTGTCGAATCGATTGCACAGACCCGGAAAGAGTGGCTCAACGAATGGGCTCCGCTGCTCAATAGCGATGAAGCCCCCGTAAATCCATACCGAGTCATCCACGAGATCAATCGCACCCTGGATCACGGTAATAGCGTCGTCACGCATGACGCGGGTAATCCAAGGGACCAGATCATGCCGTTCTATAAAGCTTCGACCCCGCATGGATACATCGGCTGGGGTAAAACCACGCATCTCGGGTACGGGATCCCTCTGGTGATGGGCGCAAAAATGGCGAACCCAGAACGATTCTGTATGAACTTCATGGGCGATTTAGCTTTTGGACATACTGGAATGGAAATCGAAACCGCAGTGCGCGCTCAGATCCCCATCACAACCGTCGTGGTTAACAACCTCACGATGGGCGGTTACGACAAAAGCATGCCGGTGGCTATGGAAAAATATGGCGCAGGTAACCAGTCGGGAGACTACGCTGGCGTTGCCCAAGCACTTGGGGCGAAAGGGATTCACGTCACTACAGCCGACGCGATCGCTCCGGCGATTGAAGAAGCTCAGCGAGCGAATCAAGAAGGCGAAACCGTTGTAATCGAGGTGCGCACTCGGCAAGACACTCGATTTTCCGTTTATCCGGATTTACTCCGGCCGCCATCAACCGCGTAATCGCTTTCCACAAAAGGAAACACAAGATTGGAGATCATACGACCGGAGCATTGAGCGGACGTTGAGTTCTTTAGTTCCTACGGCGGACTAAAGCAGCTACCGCAACTAGAACCATGCTGAGCAAGACGACGGGCATATCAAACCAGCGCGAATAAGGTGTGAGGCCCCTCATTGCTGCCACCTCTCCCACAAGAACACCTTGTTCGAACTGCGGTAATTTACTAACCACCTTCCCATTGGGAGCTACGATTGCGGTAATCCCGTTGTTGGTCGCTCGCAACAAATACCGTCCATTCTCTAGTGCCCTCATCCGTGCGATTTGCATATGCTGCATGGGTCCAATCGACCGACCGAACCATGTGTCGTTACTGATGTTGACAATGAGATCGGCCCCTGCAGCGTCGGTTGCCACCAGGCGCGGATAGGCGACTTCGTAACAAATCGCGATGGCGACCTTAAGACCAGCCGCGACGGCCAGTGCCTGCTGTTTTGGTCCCGCGCGCGCTGTCGACATGGGAAGATTGAAAAACGTGATGACGCCTCTCAAAACTCCCTCGAACGGGACAAATTCGCCGAACGGTACCAATTTCCGTTTGATGTATCGCCCCGAACCGTCACCAACGACAACGGCAGCGTTGTGGTGAACATAGCCGCCTTCCGAGACGCTTTCTAGCACTGGCACGCCCAGTATTAATGCGCCTTTAGTTCGATCGGCCATATCAGTGAGGTAGGGCAATGCCTGTGTGTAAGGCACGGTAATGGCCGCTTCTGGCCAGATCACCAGATCGTTTTCCCAGGCGCTTTCCGATAACGCTGCATACCGCTCAAGTATTGGCTGAACGCTTTCGGGGAGCCACTTCGTTTCCTGCGCAATGTTGCCCTGCACCAGAGCAACGCTGAATCGCTTTACCGGCGACACCCAGGTTTGATCATAAATTACCCACGCGACAAGCCACGGCACTGCGGCAACAACAAGCAGCGGCGGCCGCTTCCAGGCTTCTAAAACACAGAGGACCGATACCAGACCCGCGACGCCCACGAGTACTACGCCTCCGATCGGTGCAAGCGAAGCCAGTGGGGTATCCAACAACGCATAACCAATGAAAAGCCATGGAAACCCCGTGAAAAGCCATGTGAGCAACCACTCGCCCAACGCCCAAATAGAGACAAAGCTCATGACATCAATCACCGGACGACCCGTACGTACGGAAAACCAACACCACCCATACACCCCCGAAAAAAGTGCCATTCCGCCAACAAAAACGGCAACGAGCATCAGCGCTAACGGGATCGGTGCTTGGCCATGCACGTGGATGCTGACGTAAATCCAAGATGCGCCAACCGCGTATTTCCCGACACCGAAAAGCCACGCCCAAAGGAAGGCACGTCGACCAGTCGCGGCGTTCTTGATAGCGATGTATAGCAACACCGCAGAAACTAACGCGATCACCCACCATTTGAACGGCGCAAACCCGAGGGGATAGATTGCGCCTGCGAATAATGCCGCGGCGCCCATTCCCTTGCGATATACGGGTTTCAGCTTCGTGGGCAAGTGAGGTGTAGCAGCCGAATGCGACGGCTGTCGGCGTTCAATACTTTGAACACGAAACCTTCAACAACTACCGTTTCCTCACGCTTGGGTAGATAACCAAACTCTTTCGCAACGATCCCACCAATCGTGTCGAACTGCTCCGCGTCAAAGTGCGTACCAAAATATTCATTGAAATCTTCAATGGTCGTGATGCCTTTAACGGTGAAGCTGCGTTCGTCGAGCTCCTTGATAAAACTGTCGTCATCGATATCGTGCTCGTCTTCAATATCACCAACAATCTGTTCAAGCACGTCTTCGATTGTGACCACGCCCGACACGTGCCCGTATTCATCGATAACAATCGCCATATGGTTCCGGGTCGATCGAAATTCTTGAAGTAAGTCGTTTAACCGCTTGCTTTCAGGAACCACCGAAGCTGTGCGGATGATGTCTTTGATATCAAAATCATCCCAGTCATCTTCCAACGTCCAAGGCAAGATGTCTTTCGCATGCAAAATCCCTTTTACATCGTCCAAGTCATCACCGATCACGGGAAATCGGGAGTGTTTTTGTTCAATAACGAACGGCAAGAACTCCTCGAGCCGCGCGTCAACGTTGACGCTTGCCATCTGTGAACGAGGGATCATGATATCCCTCGCTCGCATATCGGCGACCTGCAACGCGCCATAGATAATGTTGAGGGCGTCAGAATTTAAGAGCTCGCGGGCGGCAGCTTCGCGCAAAAGATCCTGAAATCCGAGATGTTCTGCATCACGTTCTGGCGGAAACAAGTCGTTTAACCATTCACGCCATCGTGGGCGCTTTTCGTCAATTTCAATCATCAGACTCGTACGGATCAGCTATGCCAAAACTTCCTAGAATTTCGATTTCCCGTTGTTCCATTAATGACGCTTGATTCGCCTCACGATGATTAAACCCGCGCAGGTGCAACACTCCATGGACGACCATGTGAGCGTAGTGATCGGCTACCGATTTCGATTGCGTTGCCGCTTCAGCCTCCACCACCGGAGCACATATTGCGATGTCGCCAAGGGAATCCGGGAGCTCACTGACGAATGAGAGTACGTTAGTCGAGTGGTCCCTTGAACAAAATCGGAGATTAAGCTCTCGACCTTCATCTTCGCTAACGACCTTTATGCAGAGGGTACCTGGATCACCCTCCATCGCAGCTTTAGCATATTCGCCGAGATAGTCCCCGTTAGGAACATTCGTATTGCTCCCGAGTTGAACGTCAACCGGATCGTTAACTACCTGAGCCACTAATATCGCTCCGTTGCTCAAGATCCGGCTTCCCTGATGAACGCAGCGCGTCCTCACGCGCATACGCTTCGACGATGCGCTGTACTAGCGGATGGCGAACGACGTCCCTACTGTCAAAGCGAGTAAAACTCAATCCCTTCACGTCCTCGAGAACGCGGAGTACATGGATTAATCCAGACCGCTGGCCACTTGCTATCGGAAGGTCAATTTGAGTCACGTCTCCGGTAATCACCGCAGTCGACCCAAAACCAATTCGTGTTAAAAACATCTTCATTTGTTCAAGCGTCGTGTTTTGGGCTTCGTCAAGAATAATGAACGAATTGTTAAGCGTACGACCACGCATGAAAGCCAGTGGCGCCACCTCAATCACGTTCCTTTCAATATATTTATTGACCCGATCAACACCGAGCATCTCATAAAGGGCGTCGTAGAGAGGCCGCAAATAAGGGTCAATTTTCTGAGAAAGATCTCCAGGTAGAAACCCGAGTTTCTCACCGGCTTCTACCGCCGGTCGAACAAGTAGAATGCGACTAACGCTCTTATTTTCCAGCGCCTCGACCGCGCATGCCACACCCAGGTAGGTTTTACCGGTTCCGGCCGGCCCCACGCCAAAATTGATGTCGTATTGACGAATGCGTTCAACGTACCGTATTTGGTTCGCGCCACGGGGTTTAATCGGTTTCCGACGCGTCGTGACCACAGCCCCGTCTTGCTGCACGTCCACTTGACGTCGAGCGAGCAAATCTTCCACGCCCGCTTCCTGCAGGAACAAATGCACAGTATCTGGGTCAAGCGTGTTGGCCTCGCGCGTTTCAACGTATAGCTGGGATAACAGCGCGCTACCTGCTTGCACCCCGTGTTCAGGCCCTGTGATCTGAAACACATTTCCTCGGTTGCGTATATTTATTCCAAGGCGCTTCTCTAAATGCTTAATATTTTGATCAAACGGGCCGCAAAGGGCCGCCAAACGGCGCGAATCGTTAGGTTCTAGATTTAAGTTTGTGGTCAACGGGACCACGCGCGACTCATCACTCAAGTCGTTTTGATGTCCATTCCCTGAACCGCCAAGCATATCGATGAGAATTCGTCTGTCAAATCGACGATCACGTCATTTCCTCGAGTCCGTATCCCCATCACGAAGGCTCGAATAAGTGAACTAGAGGCCCCTATCGGCTCATAAGCCATTTCAAAAGGATGTCACTACGGGTCGCCCACGCAAGGAATTCGGTAGCGCTTTCTCAATCACGACGTCAATAAACGCATCTTTTGTACCACCACGAAAATTCACCACGCGATTATTTTGGGTGCGTCCTTGAAGTTCTCCAGGGTCCTTTCGAGAAGGACCAGTCACCAAGATCCTTTGGACACTCCCAACCATACTTAGCGCGTGCCGCCGAGCTTGTTTGCGAAGTTGGTCCTGCAATATCGAAAGGCGGTGCTGTTTGACCTCCATTGGCGTTGCGTCTGGCAGGGACGCCGCTGGCGTCCCTGGGCGTGGACTGTATATGAAGCTGAAAGACACGTCGAAATCCAGCGATCGAACCAGCTCCAAGGTGTCTTTAAAATCTTCATCGGTCTCGCCTGGGAATCCAACGATGAAATCTGACGAAAGATAGATATCGGGGCGGGCCTCCCGAATGTTGCGTATGAGCGACTTGTATTCCAACCTCGTGTGGCGTCGCCTCATCCTGGCGAGAATGCGATCCGATCCAGACTGGACCGGTAAATGCAAGTGACTAACAAGTTCCGGAACGTCGCGATAGGCTTCAACCAGATTATCCGTAAATTCAACCGGATGGGACGTGGTAAAGCGAATTCGATCAATTCCTTCAACACGAGCCGCTTCGCGAATCAACTTGGATAAATCTGCCACTCCACCGTTGATGGGACCACGGTACGCGTTGACATTTTGCCCAAGAAAATTAATCTCCCGGACGCCTTGTCCAGCGACGTCAGCGACTTCCCGAAGCACATCATCCATCGGTCGACTAACCTCGTGGCCGCGTGTGTGTGGCACGACGCAAAAACTGCAGTACTTGTTGCATCCTTCCATGACAGAGATGTACACAGAAGGTCCACCCACGTTGGGCGTCGGAAGGTAATCAAATTTTTCGATTTTGGGAAAGCTAACGTCAACGACCGCGATTCCCGACTCCCGAAACTCGTCAATCATGCCGGGGAGCCGGTGCAGCGTTTGCGGGCCAAATACGACATCAACGAACGGAGCCCTAGTGGTAATTGCAGTGCTCTCTTGACTCGCCACACATCCACCGACACCGATGATGACGTCGGGGCGTTCGACTTTCAGACGCCGCCACCTACCCAATTGATGGAATACTTTCTCTTGAGCTTTCTCTCGTATAGCGCAGGTGTTTAAGAGAATGACGTCCGCGTCCTGTTCCGTCCCAACGAGCGTCGCGTTATGAGTATCAGCGAGCAGATCCGCTATTCGAGACGAGTCGTACTCATTCATCTGGCAGCCTTGGGTTTTTAGATATAGCTTCATTTAATCTCTAACCACAGAGCGTGAACCGGCGGGCGATTATAGGGCACCTTGAAAACCTCAGCATCGACTATACTAATAGGAGTAAGACACCCACGAAATTTTCAATGGCAGACGATCAAAAACATATCTATCGGATTTATTTCCACAATCAAGGGCAGGTCTATGAGGTCTATGCCCACTCGATTTACCAGAGTGATCTATTTGGTTTCGTCGAAATCGAAGATTACGTTTTCGGAGAAAAATCGCAGATGGTGATCGATCCTGGCGAAGATAAACTTCGCAATGAATTCGCGGGGGTACAACGGAGCTTCATCCCGCTCCACGCCATTGTTCGCGTCGACGAAGTAGAAAAGGAGGGTACCGCCAAGATCACGGACGGTGCCGGCGCAACCGTAACGCCCTTCCCTCTCCCCATGCCCGACAAGAAGGGCTGAACGTTTGTTCGCCCACCACACGTTGTGTCTTGCGGGACGGAGCACCAGTACAACAACTGGTTAGTATCACTGTGCTATGGAAAAGATGGCGATCGTAATTGTCGGTGGTGGACACGCCGCCGGTCAGGCCGCCGCGAGTATCCGGCAAGAGGGCTTCGACGCCGAGTTAATTCTGATCGGTGCAGAACCCCATATTCCATATCAAAGGCCACCCCTTTCGAAACAGTATCTCGCGGGCGAGCAGCCACTCGACAAGGTCTTGTTGAGGCCCGAGAAATTTTACGCCGATCGCACAATTGACGTGCGAACCGGCATAACGGTCGAGAACATTGATCGCGACGGCCAGTTCGTAGCCTGCAGTGACGGGTCTCTGGTGGCCTACGATCAACTACTGCTTGCCACCGGTAGTCGTGCCCGTCGACCCGATCTACCTGGGATCGATCTGGATGGCGTACACACGCTTCGTACCATTGCCGACGTCGACAAAATCCGAACGGAAATGGAAAACGCGTCGCAGTTGGTGATCGTTGGCGGTGGTTATATAGGTCTCGAAGTAGCCTCCGTCGCAGCAACCGCAAAAATGCAGGTGACTATTCTGGAGATGGAGAGCCGTATTCTTGAACGCGTTACCCACCCGATTATGTCAGCGTTCTATCACGAATTGCACGCCGCCAAGGGCGTTGACATAAGGACGAGAGCTCGTGCTTCGGCATTCGTCGGCAATGGACGGATAGAGAAAGTGCTTTGCGCAGACGGAACCACCGTCGATGCAGATTTGGTCATCGTCGGCGTGGGCGTAGTACCCAATGTGGAAGTGGCTTTTGATGCTGGTCTCGCGTGTGACAACGGTATTGTCGTGGATGAACGGTGTGTCACCAGCGATCCTTCCATTTTCGCTGCAGGTGATTGCACGAATCATCCAAACGCGTTGTTGGACCGCCGTCTGCGCCTGGAATCGGTGCCCAACGCCATGGAGCAGTCACGTGTCGCGGCTAGCAACCTTACGGGGGGCGATAAGCGGTACGCGAGTATTCCGTGGTTTTGGTCCGACCAATACGACCTCAAGTTACAGATGGTCGGGTTTTCATCCGACGGTGACGAATCAATCACTCGTGGGGAACCCGAAACCCATGAGTTTGCGATGTTTCACTTTCACGATGGCAAAGTCGTAGCAGCAGAAGCCGTCAATTCACCGCGCGAATTCATGGTCGCGAAACAACTCATTGGAAAGACCGTCGACGCGAACGCGTTGTCGAATCCTGAGGTTGATTTAAAGTCGCTACTCGAATAGCCCAAGGGCCGCGCTTACTACCCATAGTCCAAGGGTTATGGCCGCAAAAAAATTGAATTCCGACTCAGGTATCGTGCAAGACCCAGCCCTTCGGGAGATGTGTTTACGAACCATCAAAAAGGTCGGCGTTGATTAGAGCCAATGACTGACGCGCATGTCAAAGAGAGCGATACGCTCGATCCCCACCTGAAGGACAGGCTTAAGGAAAGCGACCGCCCGAAAGAGGGCTATGTCTTTTGTCTAGCCTGTTCCCACGTGCTAGCGCATGCAGACGATCGCTTAAACATCGATGGCTCGCACGAACACGTCTTTAGCAATCCCCACGGCTTCACGCACCACTTCGGTTGTTACGGAGAGGCGCTAGGCTGTGCGATCGAGGGGCCCGCCGTAGCTGCGGATAGTTGGTTTCCCGGCTATCTTTGGCGCCTAGCCATGTGCGCCGACTGTGGGCAGCACATTGGCTGGCTGTTTGAACATGACGACCATTTTTATGGCCTCTTGCTGGACAAAATTCAGACGGGGTAAGTGTTCCAACGTCATTTTCTTTCAACCTGCCCAATTGGCCCTATTCGATCGGCTGATAACACCAATGCCACGGCTCAAATACCACCCCGTAAGGGTTACTACGCGGATACGACAGCACAAACTGATGGTCGACAGCAGATGCGACGAGCCAGCGAAAGGCTTGGGTTTCCTCAAACAACTCGGTCAAGGAATCGCTACCAGGACTCGTTACATCGACCGCACATCCTCCTTGATGTTCGCTATAGCCTGGAGCCGCGATACGGGTAAGGATTTCCCTGATCGATTCTCCCGCCTCAACCTTGCGCTGAATTAAATCAACCTGGTACTCAAACGAGCGGTATGCTGAAACGAGCTGTACGGTCACCCCATCTAATGACGCTGCTTCTACTAATCCCGCCCATGCGGTCGCCGCTTCCATACGTAACCTTTGCGGTCGATCAAAGACGTCAACGCCGATGTCGACCAAGTCGTCGGGCGTCCGCTGTTGAACAAGTCCCGTTCGGGCGGCGTAATCAGCGGGGATGCCGAGTTTCTGATGCAGCTCCACGATGACGTTTGATTCAGCCACTGACCGGAAAACTCGCTCCTTCGACATCAAGTTTCAAGAGCGCGCATCCTTGATCATCTCACTGCCTATCGAACCTTCCGCTCGCAATTCATCAATGTCTTCTGCCGAAAGCCCAAGGTCTTCGGCAAGTACCTCGTCTGTGTGCTCGCCCAATAGCGGTGCGGCTTCAATTGCGACGTGGCTCTTCGACATGCGCGCGGGCCAACCAAGTAACTGGACTTTCCCATGAACCGCGTGCTCAACGTCATGCACGAAGTCACGCTCCACCAAATGGGGATCGGTAAATAATTCGTGCGTTTCATACACTTGACTCGCACACACACCCTCCTCCGCTAAAGCAGACATACATTCCTTTTTAGTGTGCGACCGTGTCCATGTCCCAATTTCGTCGAACAACAGATGTCGGTTTTCATGACGGGCTTGAGCCGTACTGAAGCGAGGGTCCGAAAGCAGCTCCGGCTGGCCAACCGCACGACAGACCGCACCCCACATCCTCGGATTCACGGCCATCACAAAAACATAGTCGTTTGGGCCACCCGGAGCACAGGGATACAAGGAAACAAATGGGTTCTCACCGTTGCCCGTACGCGGCGTAGCGACCTGACCAAACCTTGTCCTCGATACGGCCGTGCGTAAGTAATACGTCATTGCTTCCTGCATCGATAATTCAATGAGCTGACCTTCCCCCGTTTTTAGTTTTTGCGCATACGCAGCCGAGATCGCCAGCGCCGCCTGTACTCCGGTACCAGCATCTCCCATCGTAGGACCTGGACGCATCGGCGGGCCGTCGGGTTCACCTGTAATCGAAAAGGCCCCCGCTGCTGCCTGAGCGACCATGTCCATACATTTGAAGTGTGCATACGGACCCGAAGTGCCAAACCCCTTGATCCTCACATAAATGATCTCTGGATGGACTGTCTGCATGACGTCGTAGCCAATATCCAGTTTTTCGACCACTCCGGGTCCATAGTTTTCAACAAACACGTCATAGCGCGGCACCATTTGCAGCAATAAATCGCGTCCCTTTTCCGAACTGAGATCGAACGTCACACTGCGCTTGTTGCTGTTCCAATTGACGAAATACTCCGAATCTACGCCGTCATTTCTACCGACGCCTCGACCCGGATCACCGACTTCGGGCCGTTCGATCTTAACGACGGTGGCGCCCAACCATGCGAGCGACTGCGTGCATGCCGTTCCCGCCTCCCACTGCGTCATGTCAAGAATCCGCAATCCATCCAGGGCTGCCATGACCTCTCCTTTCGTCGACTGCGTAGCAACCTAGGGCGGCGCGTTCTGATAAGCAAGTGTTTGGGCTGAAGCATGCATGGGACCCTATGACAAAGCAGTCGATTAGGACCCTTATGTTACGATGCCGCGATGCAGCAACCCCCCAACAGTGCCGCATCTCATGCGGAAACCAATCGCGCAACCATAGAAATTCAGAAAGAATATCTCCACTTTTCCGCCGCGCATTTCACGATCTTTTCCGCGACCGAGCGAGAAAATCTTCACGGCCACAATTTTCAGGTTGAAGCCATCTTAGACGGCGAGATCGGCGACGACGGACTATGCTTTGATTACAACGAAATCAAGAATCGACTGAAGACCCTTTGCAATGAACTCGATGAAAAGGTGCTGCTGCCTGAGCAGTCCCCCTATTTAACTATCGCCCATGACCAAGATTACGTTGTCGCGACGTTCGGCGTTGAACGCATCCCGTTCCTACCACGCGACGTTTCGACCCTGCCACTGCGCAACATTACCGTGGAGGAACTCGCGCATTGGTTTATATCCTGCATCGTCGGCGACACATCGTTTAACGAGTTACCCATCGACTCTCTTACTATCCGCGTAGCTTCGGGGCCCGGTCAGTGGGCGTCATCGAGCTGGGCTCGATGACTAAGCTTTTGCTGATTACAGGGGCCAGCGCGGGAATCGGACTCAGCACAGCGTCCCGCTTTTTAAGTGACGGTTACACCGTGGTCAATCTTTCGCGACGCCCTTGCCCGCTCGAAGGGGTACAGCATCTTCGCTGCGATCTCGCGCAACAAGATTTTCTCGAAAAGATTCGCTCCGCCCTCGAGTTATTGCTATCTCAAGCTGATCGCGTCTCGATTATTCATAACGCATCGCGACTCTCGAACGATACCGCGACCAACACGCCCAGCGACGAATTCCGTGACGTTTTAGAGATCAATATCGTCGCGCCAAACACCTTGAATCGGTTTGTAATTCCGTACATGAAGCACGGCTCGAGCGTGCTTTTTGTCGGTTCAACGCTGTCGGAAAAAGCGGTCCCTGGCAGTTACACCTACGTGACAAGCAAACACGGCATGATTGGGATGATGCGGGCAGTCTGTCAGGATTTAGCGGGGACGGGGATCCATACCGCCTGCGTCTGCCCCGGATTCACCGATACCGAGATGCTCCGCGAACATGTGCCCGCGGATGCCCTCGAAGCCGTTAGCGGTATGTCCGCATTTGGTCGCCTCATCGAGCCCACGGAAATCGCGGAGACCCTATTTTGGGCGGCGTCCAATCCAGTGATCAACGGCAGCGTCATGCACGCCAATTTAGGTCAAATCGAAACCTAGGAACTCGCCATGACACCGAACTACAGCCAGCGACGTCAGCGTGTGTTTCTTATCCTTAGTGGCGTTTTCCTGGGTACCTTGTCGCTCTTAAACATCTTGGGCATCAGCCGATTTCTTGACCTGTCCTTTTCCGCGTTCGGTCTCGATATCCCCATGGCAGTCGCCGTGGGCGTGCTGCCCTACCCCGTTACTTTTATCTGCACCGATCTCATCAGTGAACTCTACGGAAGAAAGCGAGCCAACGAGGTGGTTCTGATGGGTCTGGTGTTAAACGCTTGGATAATGTTCCTGCTATGGATCGGTGGTGAACTCCCAGGTTTTGAGCCGATAGATCCGAGCACAGGTAACCCAGCACTCGATGCCGCCAGTCGATCGCCCGTTTTCTTTGAGATGCGAACGCTCGCTTTCGGTGCCGTGACCGCATCGATGTTTGCGTACCTTGCCGCTCAGTTCTGCGATGTTCAGATGTTCCATTTCTGGAAACGTCTTACTAACGGCCGACATTTGTGGTTGCGTAACAACGGCTCGACGTTAGTGAGCCAGATCGTCGACACGACTGCGGTGATCCTCATTACCCACTTTTATGCCAACGCGCTCCCCGTGGCCGTGAATGAACCCATCTGGCCGCAGCTCATGACTTTTATCGTTTCGGGCTACATATTCAAAATGCTCGTGGCTCTCGTCGACACTGGTCCGATCTATCTTCTCGTAGGTTGGTTACAACCCTACCTAGGGTTAGCAAGCGACGAGGAAGTCGGCGATAGTGACGAATACGGCGCGGCCGGAACCGGCGTGGATTAACCGTTACTCGACCAATTCGGCAGTCAACGCCACCGACCGTTCAAGCTCCCCACTTTCTATTTGGCCAATCCGCAAACGGGTAACGATCACGTGGGTCATGCCCAGCTCGGAGCGGTAATAAGCCAGTCGGTCGCGAACCGCCGAAGGTTCCCCAACAATGGCCCAATCGTCGACTTCCATTGATATACCTTTTCGGAGACCCGATCCCGAAAGATTTCGCGCTTCTTGTTCGAGCCGATCACGGATATCGGAGACGAGTCGCGTGTTCTCCGACACAAATACTGTTCGCATAATGGGGACTTCCGGGGGTATTTGGACGCCAGCTTCGTTGCACGCTAGACGATGCCTTTCGTAATTTTCCCGCAACCGGCCGATCGGCTCCATCGGTGAAGCTAGGTATGGGAACCCAAGACTTCCAGCTTGCCGCAAAGCCTTCGGACCGAACGCCGCTACCCAAATAGGCGGATGGGGTTTCTGCACCGGTAATGGCGACAGCAAAACGGGCTCACTGGTTTCGTCCAGCGCCACGGTTTCACCCTGCCAAGCACGCACCATGACGTCGAGACAATCGCGAAAAATTTCGCGTTTCTCCTTCCGTGAAACACTGAACGCGGAGAACATCGCTGTCGCATAGCCGCGTCCGACTCCAAGAACGACGCGTCCCCCAGAAAGTCTATCGAGCACCGCTACTTGTTCAGCGGCCTGCAACGGATGGCGAACTGGCAGTAAATAAGACGTGGTGGCGAGCCGTATGTTTCTCGTGCCGGCGGCGACGGCGGCCAATAACATCAAGGGCTCGGGTATCGCTGCGTCGCCAGTAAAATGGTTTTCCGGCAACCAAAACGACTTGTACCCCCAACCTTCAGCGAGTGAAGCCTGCCGAGTCAGCTCCTGGGCATCGACGCTGCCCGAAATCCGCCATGGGGTTAA